>Ga0209700_100522_pt1 | contig 72858 bp, 32 predicted proteins | sample SiratroredBW_FD_187528 | JGI IMG/M metagenome (GOLD analysis project Ga0209700, IMG submission 187528) | Root nodule microbial communities of legume samples collected from California, USA - Siratro red BW (SPAdes) (version 2) | ecosystem: Host-associated > Plants > Roots > Nodule | place: USA... | reverse complement strand
AACAAAACTTTCCAAAAAAAAAAAAAAAAAAACTAAAAATGTGTTACCATGATACAACTTTAATATTTTACTTTATTGAAATTTAAGTCATCTTGTATAAATATAACCTCTCCTAAATGAAGTTGTGCCATAGAGACACAACATCCCCAAACTTATAAATAACATTTTTTCTATCCATTTTGATAATAAACAAAGTAAATTGCATAATTTTGATGCATATTATAAGACTGAACATTTATAAAACATCTAACACAGTCACATTTAAAATTCAAATTATAAAATTTATCATTCTCAAGATTGCACAAACACAACCCATTTTTTCTTACCCTATATTTTTGGAATATTAATATTAAACATGTCTTATTTTTTAATGACTCTTGCGCTTAATATACACATCTAACCTATAAAGACCATGATAACTTTCTACATTACTTAATGAATAAAATAATGAGGTCTAGATTTTGTCTCATTTTCACTTAAAGATAATATCTCATTAAGGAAAAAATATATTAGAAACCAAATTATGCAACAACTTAAATTTTCTCAAAACTTATCAAAACTTATCAAAGTCTTTTCTTAAATTTTCTCAAAACTTATCAAAGTCTTTTCTTATCGATTAGGCTATTTTTAACAAGTTTAACTAACCATTATTACCACACTATTGATTCAAAAGTATAATAACACTAATATATCTCAAAATGATTTCTTTAAAACTCAAATTTACTTAACCAAACTATAATCAAACAATAACATATCAAATTATTCATCTTACTTATATCATTTCAACTTAACTTAAGTTTTCATTATAACATACATATCCCTATCCAATTATACAACTTAAAATACACCATTTACTCAACATGAATTTCAATAAAAAAAAAACACATTAAAAGCCAAATAAAACTAAGCAAGTCTTAATTTACTCTCAAAAATCCTAGTTCATAAATATAACACATCGTTATAGTCTTATATTAGTAAAAATGAATTTATCCAGGTAGGATCTCGCATGCTACTCATACAAATACAAATCATAGGGAAAAAAAAGAATTATAAATAATAATAATAATAATAATAATAATAATAATAATAATAAACTTCCTCAAGAACACCATGTGTGATCCGTTTAAACTGTAAGTAGAGAGAAATAATATAAGTGAGAAGGTAATTAAAAAAACGTGTAGAAACTTTGTGAAATTTTATAAATGAAACAAAAGAATCAAAATTCTAATTAATAAACATGTATATATATTTAACATATTTTGAAATTTTAACTTTGATTTAATTCTAGTTAAATCATCTACTTCACATAAAAATGGAATGATATAATAGACAACATGATTTTTTTAAGAAACTGCCCATGTTTTTAGTAAAATAGATAGAGACACTGGAGCATATATATCTTTTAGGTGATCATCACTGTCGTATATAGTACCATAAATTTTCTTACATATTCTTTATTGTTCTCTACGAATATAAACTTTGTTATAATTTAATTAACTACACACTTATTATAAGGTATTGAGTGTAAACTCTCTCACAAGGATTGAATTCATATACAATAAACAAACAACAAAAGTTAACAATACAGTTTTAATTTGATTCCTGCAAACAGAGACATAATTGAGCATGCATTGTATATAAAGTTTACAAGTGTGAGAACAACTTAATAACTAAGTGTACCTTAAAGCAGGGACATAGATGGTCTTGAAGCCTTGGTTGACCAATATTACTTGGTCCTGTGCAGTTCCAAAATTTTCTTGCTCTTGGTAACTGCTTTCAAGAGCTTTTAGAGCCATCACATCACCATCAAGAATGTCGAATTCTGAACAAACATCTAATTGATACCATCCATGAACTTGTACTAAATTTTCCATTGATCAGACATGCATGCTGTAACAGCTAATACAAAAGGCCTATTTCACCATAACCTATATTATTACCCTCACACTTATCCGTAGTATTTTCAACACGAACTCTGTTATTTACTGTAATTCATTATAAATTTTAAATTAAGAAATATTTTATAAATAATAAGCGACACAAAAGATTATGATTTTCAATCAATTTTAGAAAATTATAAAAGTGTGATGAAAAATATTATTAATCCTTATTATATTAATATTATCTTAATTGAAACTCGATAATGTAGTAGAGAAGTTTATCTTAAAAATCAAATGCGAGTTACAATTTTATTTGTGCTAAGTATATAAATTAAAATTTTAACTAGTTAGATATTTATTTTTAAAACATTAATTTTGACTAATCAAATTAAAGTAAGTTTTTCTCTTCACTTAAATCTTAAGGATTTTTGTTATCATTAGTAAAATTAAATTTGAATATTAGATTTGTAGGGATATATTTTGTTTGTGAATCACACATATTTTTTAGGATTTCTTTGATTTTTTTTATTGGAAATCCTACATCGATTAAATATGACGTCTTTTAATAGTTTATAAAATGAATGTAAATCTCATTTTATAAGTCGATTTTGTAAGGTTGAGTTAGACTTAAATCTACTTCTTGATATAGTATTAGACCTATCCTACAAGGTTGTTGGGCCTATCAGACCATCTGCTATCGGGCCACTATCAAACCATCTTGTTTTTATGAATGCAAACCTCACATTACAAGTCGATTGAGTTAGAGTTAAGTCTACTTCTTGATATATATTGAAACAATTTCTTGAATGATAGAAGAATTAAAATAATGGAAATTATTTATTTTGTTTTATTTTTAATTGATTTTTGGATTTGATACGAAATTTAATTAAAATTAGATGAATTATTATAAGATGGTGTATTATAAAATTAATGTTTATATAATTTATGCTGAAAATTATTTGATAGATTTGTTTTGATTTTAAATTTTGTGGTTCAAAATGTAAATTGAATGGAGAACTCGATATTAGATATTAACTTATTTTATATTGCTGATGGAGGAAAATTGCACTTTTAATTTTGAAATTTTGTTAATCAAATACTTATTTCAAATAGTTGCATTTGAATTGTAAACAAGTTACTGGATTGCGATATTCATTCTACGCTAGATTTTTGAAGCATCGATGATGAAAAGGTTTAAAGAGGGTATTCGATAAATGATGAGAAATATAATGTACTTGGTGATAAATGATAAATTGTGAACCATTTAGTTTAGTTGATTATGTATTGTGTAACTTAATATGAGCGGTGTTGATTTTTTGTAATCAGTAAAAAGAATATAAATAATAGTAAAATATTAATTAATTTACTTAATTGTATTACATTAATAGACAATAAATTAATCTTTTCAAACTTCCTTAAACTCATTTTTACCATTCATTTCATACTTCTAACAATGAAATATAAGTATTGGTATTAAGATAGGAAAAAAAAAATACCATTGTTTATAGCTCCATCGTATATCATTGATTGCCTCAGTCTTTTAGATTTTGCAATCGAACAACATCAATTATATAAACATCGGTAAAAATGTTCTTGAAGAAAGCAATGTTGGTGAAAAGTTTTATATTTCTAAATTTTGGTCAACCTTTTCTAATGGTATATTTTCCACATTTTTATTTTCTTATGGATAATAATAATTGTTTCAATAGTTACTTTAATGAAAGCTTTTGAAAATTTTGGTTAGGGCATGTTTTATTATGATTTGAGTTACAATTTATTTCTTCAAAATAATGATTGCAATTCAGAATACATTTGATTGTAACTTCGCCTAACATATCTTTTCCACACGTAATAATTGATGAAACTTGTAATAATATTCTTAAAACTTATAAAATTAGGCCATCCATTTATTTTTAATTGTACAGTGTCTTCTGACTTATTTATTGTTAAAAGAAAATTTACATATAATTTTAATTGGATTTGTTAATTTTTTCTTCAATATACAAATAATTTATACAATAATTTTATGAACTATTTTTCTGCAATTAATTTTGAATAATTTAGCCTATTATAAAAATTGTTTATAAACTTTATACAGTTACAAATTATAATGTTATTTATAATTTGTTCGCGAAAATATATTCGCATTAAACTAGACTAGTAGAAACTCACATGTTTTCGTACATGTGTATCCACATTCCTAATATATTAAAATATTACAAATTTTTAAATTGAAAAAGATAAATAACTGTATAAAAATAAAAATTCAAAATTTATTTTTAAGTTGACGGATTCTTTATGTAACTTTTAGATCGAGAGATTTGACTATCTTATCAAATAATGAAATTGTTTTATTTTAGTTAAATAAAAGATGAAATTGTATAATTAAAAATAACACCAAAATAATTACACAAAAATTATAATAAATAATTACGTTAATACAACGCACGATTCATCTATTAGGTATTATAATGACTATAACGAAAATAATGTTATGAATGAAATTATGTTGTAGGTTATTAAATTATTTCGAAGACATAGATGGTAAGCTGATGTTATTGTTATTTTTTTTTTTTTTTAATGTTGATAACGTCTTTCGACAAGTCATAAAAATCAATTACATGTAAGAATCAAACTTTACAGTAATTTTTTAATTAATATTTTTACTTATTTGCTCATTAGTTTATCCGTAAAGTAAAATGAGGGTAAGTAGTACAAATAAATAGTGATAAAACCATATGCATAATTATAAAGGTAATTTTCTTCTAAAAAATGTCCTTTTTACTTCGATAAATTTTACGACTTTTCACGTTAACAAAATTTATAACTACAAGAAGTATTTTAATAGTACCAAGGTTTCATGTGATGTGTTGAAACATGTTTTTCACATGGTGAATTGAGTAACTTGTAAAGTAAATGCATGGTCCCTTTTTACAAAAAAATGGCAAAATTAATTATTTGTTTAGTGCATTAAATTTTATATAGTAATTAAATAAAAAATTATCAATAAAATTTAGATAATGATTAAAAACAGAAAATGAGAAAGATATATAATGTAAAAAGGAAAACTTAGTTTATTTACATGCATGAATCTTTATGAAGGGAGTGAAAGACAGGGTGCAGGTGTCAGGTGGGTGGCCCCCCAGGGTAGGCTCTGTAGTGTGAGAGATGTGATTTTGAAATTTGAAGGCAAGATAGATAGATAGATGTATGACCGTTAGATGGTGCATGCAGACACCATATTAATGGCGGAGACAAGAGAAGGACGTAATTCATGTGCACACACAACGTCCATTCTATACTTCCAAAACACTGTCTTCTCTAAACACGTGTCATGACGAAACCATGACTCGCCCCACCTTCATTATTACTTTACATACATTTCCACCCTAAATAACACAAACAAAAACAGACAATAAAATAACAAACATCAATGCCATTAATTTCATTTTCATGTCTTTTTAAAACCATTCAAATAATCAAATACATTATCCTGCCCACGAAAAGAATGTCCTCCATCAACTGCATACATGTTGTCTGCAACAAAAAAATTTAATAAACTACGTTAACTATTTCTATATATATTTTTTGGATATGTAAAATGAATATTTTCTGAATAAAATAAATGTTATTCCTAATATAAAATGAATAATATATAATAAATTTCATATTTTACAATAACCATTATAAATAGGAAAAATAAGTTAATTCACTATTAAAATACTTTAAGTAAACTCGTGTAAACCTTTTTAATCTGTGATAAACTCACATAAAATCTATATTAAATAATAGTCAAAATCTCTCTCTCTCTCTCTCACACACACATATATATAAGTACAATAATAAAAACAAGAACTAAATTTACATATATAAAAGGAAATAAAACAACTTAAATAAAGCAAAAAAAAGCACAAGACAAGTTTCTAGAAATGTAATAATATAATATTCCAAAATTAAAAAAATAAATACTTAAATATATAAATTTCTAAAATTGAAAAGAAAAAGAAAAAGATACTGTTTAACTGAACAGATACCGACTATTCTATATCGTGTGCAAAAATTAAAACTTCAAAAATCAAATTCATCGTAAGATTAATTAAGATTGAAATGATCTTATAATCTAACCTATCTATAAAATAAAACTAGTTATTTTAATATAAAATTTTCATTATTTTATTTTTCTTGATTCATCGCTTATTTAAAGTTTTTTTTTTTTTTTTTTTTTTTTTTTTTTTTTTTTTTATCTTAGTCCTCTTCCTTTCTTTAGTGTTTAAAGAGAAGATTAATACATAGGACATTGTAAGAATTTTGTTTAAGTTAAGTTTCTTTTTCCTCTTTCAATCTCAAGTTCTTTTCTCTTTTTGGTTGTCATGTGGGGTTTAGATTGGGAAAAATATGTTTCATTGTTTGTATGTGGGGTTTGATGGGAAAATACATGTCTATACAAGACTCACATAATTGTGGCGTGTTTACTTATTAAGTTTGCCTCTTTGAAAGCTATAATATAACATTGGTCTTGATTTAAATTAAAATATAAATATAGAAAACAATTTAAATTGGAGGAGGAAACTCTTATATGTGAATTTGAGGCTGCGCATTGGACTGAGTTTCCAGTTATATATGTATGTTTTTGAATATTATATTTTGATTAATACTATAGTTGATATATGAATTTAACGAATTAGTTATGATGATTTGAAATTTGACTACCATTAAGTTCAAATAATTACTAGTTAGATTTTAAAAACCAAAATTCTTCTATGTCAATATTGTGATTGGGTACACTTTAGATATGTTGAATCAAGATTACATCATATTATAATTGTTTTGACTCAAAATTTGAATTTTTCGAAACTATTTATTTCAAAAATAAATAAATTTGAAGTATAGAAAGTGTAGAGATGATATGATATAATACGAAAATTGAATTAGTGTTGTTATTAAACCAACTTTTTGTTTATAAGTGAAAAATTAAAGTGCTGTACTTAATGGTACATGAGATTATTGATTTTGGTTGAACTTTTATATTTGTTGGTTGATTGTTTTCTTATTCGCTGAATAAATTTAAAGGAAAATATTAAGAGTCTAGCTATGTGAAAATTGCTCCAGAGAAATAAAATAAAAAATTTAAATTGCTGAACATAATTAAATTTTGTTCAGTTAATGGATTAAATTCGAGAGTGAATTTATGAAAAATCTTAACTTTTACTATTTAGTTTTATGTTTGGAATAGTTGTATTTTATATAGTTTTAATCTATTTAAACAATTATATGAATGTGTTTATAAATATTACATATTGAATGGTGTAATTGATTTGGTTATTAAAACTTAATACATTATACATATTGAATGAATTTGTTATCAGTAGATAACACTGTTGTAATAATACATAATTATTGAGGTGGTTGATGTAAGATAGACCTTAACAATAAGGTAATGCAATTATTGCTTAATATTGAATAAAATTTGATACATGAGATATGCAGGTTTTACTGATGGTTGAAATAATATATATGAAGATATGAACTGGTGAAAAATTATCCAAATTTTTTTCATGTTATTTTGTATAATGAATTTCCAATAAACTATCCTGATTTTATGTAGGTTTCCAATTGTAATCAAATTATAGTTTTGATTTCTAAGTGTACCTTGATCACATGTTATATGTTAATACGATAAGAATAAAAATAAGATAAATAATAACTATTCACATATTCTTTTTAGAATGATAAGAATACAAGTAAAAAATTTAGTATTAAAACTTTAATTTTATTAATTTTATTTAAAATTAGTTAACGATGAAAATAAATGATCATATCTTTAGTTTTTAATAATTGTTATAGGTTATTTTGTAAGGAACATTAACATTAATATATAATTAACTTTTAAAAAAACACTAAAGAAATTAAATTTATAAAACAAAAGTAGGGATAAAATATTCTCTTTAAGTTTAATTGCATATTAATGTTAGTAAATTTCTTTTAATAAATATACATTACAAATATTAAAGACATTAAGTAATTTCAAACAAAACTAATATAATTAAAATTTTTGCATACCAAACTATTTGTTTACTAAAAATAAAATATATTAATATTTGCTATATTAAACAAATTATTTACCCATAATAATATAATACTTTAAGATATGAAGTATTATAACCATAATACTATAAAAATGGAAAAGATAAAATACACATAGTAACAACTTTTTATCATAAAAAATAATATTATACAATAAAATTACAAAGTAAAATAACATAAATTTCACAAGACATACAAAACCGGTTTATGTAAATTAAAATACATAAACTATGTTCTATATAATATTGAAACTAAAAAATTATAAATTAATTTTATTTTCATATAATTGTTTTTTAAAATTAAAGTTGTCTAAAATAAAAACGTAATTATATTTTAATAACAATATAATAATATTATAATGATGTAAAATATCATAACATATTTAAAACAATAATAGATTTCATTCATATTCATATTTATATCATATATTATATATTTTAAAATTATAATCGCCAAATGAATTTAATGAAAAATAAAAATAACAGTAATAACCAGCACTAAGAAATATAAAAAACAGATCGTAAAGATGAAACTAATGTTATGATAATAAGAAATGTTATTATTATAATAATAATAATAATAATAATACAATAGCCTATAATAAATAGTAGAAAACATATAATGAAAAAATAAACACATCACATAAGTATGCACAATAATAAATTACCATTATACTTAATGATATCGTAAATATAAAAAATTAAAAACATTGATGGTAAGATATTGTTGAAGACTAAATCAAATTGCATATAATAAGTTATATATGGAATCTCTCGCCAGGAAAGATTTAAGAGGGTATAGGAGATAATACCATAGACAGTGGTCTGAATTGGTAGGAGGAGAGGAGAATCTAAGTTATTTCAAAGAATAGTGAAGCACGTTTTATTCCATTTTCTATACACTTTTATTAATTTTTTTCTTTATGTTTATTTTCAATCATATACTTTTAATCTTTTATTTATCTTTATCCTACTAATTTAATTTTATAGGAAATGAGGTTTAATAGAGGTGAAATTTTAAACCGATAAAGCATAGAAAGTTTATGAATAAACTATAAATTTTTTTTTTGTTATTTATCTCATTAGATTCTATCTTTATAAAATTTTAGTTATTATTATCTCTATCTAAATTTAGAAAATAATTAAGATTTCGCTATGTTGTGTTGAGTAAAGCTTTGGAGAAGTAACTAGTTGACGATATTATATTATAGATTTGAATAAGTAGTATATTTGCAAGGATTTTATTTTTTTTCTTTGTTTTTTCTTTGAGTGTTTTGTAATGGAAAAGTGTTGGTTAAATAATGTTTAATATTTGAATATTTATTAGTACATAAATACGAATTTTGTAAGTGTTAAATGAATGTTTTACTTCTAGACATTTTCCCTTCAAATAAGGAAAGTTAAATTGATATTTGTATCTAATATACTGAATAATTATTTAGATATATGAAAAATATGATTAATAAAATTATATGCATATGGTAATGAATTGCGTACCCTTCATATATATATATATATAATTTTTGTGAAATAATATAAAGTGATTATGAGATTATTAGTTGAAGTGGAGATTGAGGTTGATATACTTTTTATTTTGAAAACATTAAAGATTTATTTTGAATGTATAAATTATATTTTTGCATAATTACTCTTGAAAACATGTTCTTTAGTATAATATAACTCAATTGATAAAATATCATTCGAGCAATATTCAAATATTGAATTATGATTACATATATTATATAATATTCTTTAAACAAAAATAATAATATGAATGCGCTCAAGTGATATAATGTAAGTCAATAATTTGAAATTTGAGAAAAAGAGAAATTGATATAATTCTCTTTTTAAAGTAAATGACATTTAAACAGTACCATATAGTATTTGGATAAGAGAGAGACAAAGTCAAATTTATTTTCTGAAGTCGTTTTAATTAAGTGGTCTGATATTATATATATAATATAAATATAAATATAGATATAGATAGATAGAGTGATGTGTACATTATGATATGTTTTGTATAAAGTGTTAATCTTATAATTTATATAATTTGTACTATATTCATATAGCCGGCATAAATTTTGTATATATTATTCTATCCTTATCTTAATTAAATGAGACTTACAACTTTTCACATAATTTTTTTTCTTTCCTCGGACCAAACTAACAAATTAGAGGTACACTACGACTTAATAAAAGTTCATAAATAGCACGTGTGCTACCACAACCTAATATTTAAGTTCATAGCATCTCTGTTTGCAAAAAAAGTTCATACACACACTTGAACATTACATACAATTTCGTATATAAAGATATCATTTATTATATTTTTTTACACCCACTCCCTCTCTCTTTATAGATAACTGTAGACTATAATTGGTCTAATTAAGAATAGACCAAATTGGTCCAAATCTTGTTTAAACAAGCTTTTTTTTTAATATTTGAATATAAAACATTTTAAAGAAAAAATAACTTTTTTTAAATGTTAGGCATAGATCGTTTTATCAATAATTGCTATTATTATTATATTCTCATAAAATATACCATTTACTCATTTATATTTTTTGATTTCTTACTATTTGATATTATGTTCTTTTTTATTCTAATATTATTGTTAATGAGATTTTTTTTAGTATACTTTGATTCGGTTATTGAATCTTGAATGATGTCATGACTGAGTGAAAAAACACATAATTTTCATTGTGGATATAGTAAAATTAAATTTTGTCGTCATTATCCATCGTTATATCATATAGAGATTATATGCACATTATAATTCATTAAACAACTTAATGTTTCTACAGGTTACGTGCAGGGATAAAATCATATTTTTGTAACTAATCTAACTTTTCTCTCTCTTTTTATAGCAACCTTGTAATATTATATTGTTTTAAAAAAATTAAATTTTTTTAATCAAATATCCTAAAATTTCACACTATTTATCATCAATATATTTATTATAATTCCATTCACACTATTTTCTTTTTCCTTCCCTACAAAATTTAATATTTTCAATTTGTTACATTTTAAACTGGTGATAAAGCCAATCTTTAATGTCCGTGACTTAAATAATATTTAAAACTCTTCATCCTTTATGGAAGAAGTATATTATTATCTGAAAATCAAACTTAATCTCTCTCCAATAAACCAGATGAGTGTTGCAAACTGAATACCAGTGGAGATTGGGGAACATGATTAATAATGTATATTATTATTTTATTTCATAATTTAATTTATATTTATGATACCAAATTATTATTTTTTAGAAAAAAAAACTTATATATATTTATACTTGGATCTGTTTGTGTTGTTGTATCAAATAGAGTGCTTTGGTTTTGCTCATGCACCCTCAGACTCCCTACCAAATGGCCAACACCTATCATCAACTCACCCTCCACGCTTCTTCCTCATCCACTTTAAGCCCTAACCACACTCCTCACCAATTCCATCATCTTCAACACTGCTACTATCCTCACTTTCTCCACAACCAACATTCTCACCAATTCTTCCAACAACAACCCCAACATCTCGGACTACTCAATTCTCTCCACCCCCAAGAACAATCCACAACCACCGTCTCCTTTTGGTATAATAATTCGCTTTTCTTCTTACACTCATTTTACAATCCTGTTTTCTCCGTTACCACTCTGCGTTCTGTTGGTGTTGCAGGAAAGCATTCAACACAGTGCTCTCCGATGCAAAGGGGAAGCACCAAGAGGTGAATGAGAACATCGCGGAGCTTGAAGATGTGTACAAAACGGGTCGTAACGAAGACGCGCCACGTCCAGTGTGGAACGAGTGGGAAATGTTAGCCACGGAAACTGTTGACATTGAGGGTGGGCGCGCGAGGAGGGCTAGGAAAAGGAGGAGAAAGAAGAGAGAGGAAGAAGAAATGGTGTCGTTTTTTAAGCGGTTGGTGAAGCGTGTGGTTAAGCAGCAGGAGGTTCTGCAGAACAAATTGATGGCGGCGATTGAGCGAATGGAGAAAGAAAGAGTGGAATGGGAAGAGCGTTGGAGGCGGCGAGAAGCGGAAATTCACGACAGAGAAGCGCTTATGAAAGCACGTGAGCGAGATCTGGCTTCTAAGAGAGACTCTTCCATTGTCTCCAGTTTAGAGAAAATAACCGGTCAAAGGTTCGTTCTTGTTTCTGGGAAAGGCCACCACCAATTATCCACAGTACATCAAAATTAACATCTAGCGTGTTTGTTTGGTTTCAATTTTTCGTGTTTTTTTGTGATTTGTGGAATTTATTAGATACAATTTTGACGTCAATATTTTGGAACATGCTAATCAACGATAAAAATGGCGTGAGGGCAAGAAACAGTGTTGAGTGGTGAATCTTGAATTTTGAGGTACAAAAAGGGGATTTGATGAGAGTTGAGAACGAGTGAGGTTGTGTTGTGGATGGAGGGAGAATCCTGGAACAGAGTTGGGTATTGCAGTTTGGATTCTCAAAAACCAGTTCTTATGGTAACAGATCTTTTTAGTCGCACTTTTTCAGCAATCGGCATTATTTTTGTCTCGCTGATGAATTTTTAATTGTGGAATTTCACAATGGGATATTATCTCTCTTCCCTCGTATTTCTATTGTTTTTACTTCTGTTTTTTTTTTCTTATCTTTTTCCCTCAACTAGAATATAGATGGTGACATCTTGTTTTTATCCCTTCACATCTAGAACATCATCATGTAGCAATTTTTATATAGTTTATAATATTGTCACGCTTTTTTCGTACTTAATATCTGAAAAAAAGTCAAAATTATCAAAATAAAACAAAAATATATCTTGTAGTATTATTTATTAAAAACACGATAAATTTCTTTGATATCTGTAGTTTTTTAATATTACATCTGATATCCTTCTTAACGTGTACATCTAACTAAGATGTCGGCATATATTTTAAAGAATTAATAGAGTTACAAGAAAAAAACAAAAATATAATGACAATCTCAAAAAATATATTTGAAATAATCAACAATTCTCGAGTAATATAATTATCAATAAATTAGTAAATATTCATAGCATAAAATACTTAAATGGGAGACAATAAAATTATATATGAAATAATAAACTTATGCATTTAAATATATTAAAAGTATATTATAAAATAATATATTTTAGGTAAAATTTATATAAATTAAAATAATATAAGACGTATAAAATAGAAAATATGAGAATACATATTATACACCGTATTTTTAATAGTTTTAAATATTTATATACATTATGCTAATATATATTTTGATGATTTAAAAATAATTTATACATTTATTACAAAAAGTATAGATCTTAAATTCCTTCGTGCCAGGCATGGGTTACTGCAATTAACATAATTTTGTTTATACGAATAAATCTAAATATTTTCCCCACAAAATTATATACTTAAAGTCATTTTCTTGTGTTTAATAAATATTCACATACAGCAATATCTTAGATGTTTGAAAGTCTAACTTTATTTTATAGAAAAAACATTTTTTGTGAGCAATATTTTAATTATTCATACACATAAAAATAATCAACGAAATTAAAATAATATTTACATTAATTATGAGAAACATTAAAATGATAAAAGTCTCTTTCGTTAATTTTCAGAATAATTTTAAAAAATAAAGTGCTACAAAAGTAAAAACATCTCCCGCCTTTTTAAGTCTAAAAAAAACTCTGATTAATCTCAGGAATAATAAAAAAAATAGTTAATTGCCAATTTAGTTAATTGGTTAGGTGAAAGAGTCGGTTCGCGCCTCCTATAAAATTCACCCTCATTGCCAACTCAGGCAATTAACAGTGTCTTCCGAGACAAATTTGTTCTGTCCCTCAAATTCGTGTTCTTGGCAAATTTTCCGTATCTGATGCTCACCATTGGTTTCCATCGAAAACTTCATGCTTTCTTAATTCATAAGAACACTCCTAAATTAAGTTACGTTGATCGTTGCATTCTTCTGCATATTAGCAAGATTTGAAACTGATCAAGTCCAGTTTTTTTTATTTTGTGGTAAAGATCATAACACGAGATTTTGACAGAACAGACAGCATAGGTGAGGATTGGCATCGTAATTTGGGTAAGATAGTGTTAAAAACTATTTAAACAAATTAAAGAGTTTCAATAGAAATTTTGTTCCACATTTTTTTAACTTGGTTATACTTCTTTTCTTTGATGAATTTTCTATTAGAACAATTTCATAAAACACCATTCAAGACCAGTCAAGCTTGAAGACACTAGGCCAGATCTATTAGAACTTTATATTTCTTATCCAATGCAACAAATATTCTCTGAGGAAGTTTCAATATATCATAAATTTATCTTGTGTAAGGAAAGTGTTTTTAATTATTTATTTTACTAAATAATTTATTAACTACTTGTTACCCTTTTGCCTGAATTGTTCTGCAGTTTGCAGAGGTTTCTGGAGCTAAAGTGTGGTGAGGATTTGGTGAAATGTCTTCTTCACATGTTCAACTACGTCAATGTTATGCAAAAAGGGTAATTAGGTAACAAGCACTAGTAATCATAAAAAGACTGTGATTTGGCTTCAGTAGGATTATATGGTTTACAATTTACTCACATTTAGTGATTTTGCTTCAATTTCACTGCAAAGTATTTCTAAACTGAGAAGTGATAATCGTTTTCTGCAATTTCTTGTTTTTTTCATGTATTTTCTTTTACGAGAAGACACTATTAGTAGGATTTTATCAATGCTGCAATTTATATCTATTCTAGCGCAGTGAAAATTATCAAAGTACAATCATCAGTGAAGTTGGTATGGAAATTTTGACATGTTTAATAAATCTTCAACTAATAATAGAAGTGTGTTAAGCAATGTGTTTCCCAAAAGAAAGTAAATAGTTTTTCTTTAAAAGCACAAAAATACGTTGAAACAAAAGATTAATTACCTTCCATTTCATATTTTATAAGAACAGAGAAAACGTTCCTTCATCAAACTTGCCTTAAAACATTATAAAAATTAGTCTTTCTTCTATAGGTTTAGAGCAATAGATAACACAACTGCTAGCACTATCCATCCCAACGTGAAATACCCAACCAATCTCGTTGGTCCAACATCCTCAGTGTCCTGCCATGAGAGTTATGATGACATTTATAAATAAGCATATTAATCTTTATTTTTATAACTACAAGAAGATAGAGTATGGGAAGCAGAGGTACCAGTTGTGGAGGATCTTCCTCTGGGATTTTTGTCTGTGTTATATCAACCTCGAACGGCCAAATGAATTTGTCTGTATTCTCTGCTCTGGCCAAGCTCCAGTCATAGATTCTTCTTTCTTCTTCTGAGGACAGGATGATGTACGATTCCTGCAAAAGGTAGTTGCTGATCATGAACAAATAGCAGAAAAGTAATTCAAATTTTGAATAGATGTATATTACTGACTTTGAGAAGTTCCAATTTCTTCTCAAGTTCCTCCTCCTCTAAATTCTGACTCTTCAATTCTTGAATCTTATTGCTATAGGCAACCCCCACCTGTTGAAAGTGTAAAACGTAAAATGGATGATAAGTAACTAAGTTGAAACAGAAAACCGAATTAAGGTGGTTACTTCGGACCATGTCAAAGGGACATCCTCGTGGAACTCCTAGCCTACCATAATGATCTGCATCTGTAATTGCTGCATTCTAAACCACGTCTTCATTAATTAAAAGCCCATTTACACGTCTAAATCATAAACAGGGATACTATATTATGTATGAAAAATCTGAAAAAACTTACGTAAGCCTCGGAGAATCCTTTCCACATTAAGAGCTGAAATTAATGATGAGGATTCCTTGGGAATTTCAATGGAACTCTCTGAATCTAGCCCTGTGTCAGAGGCCTCAGCTGAGGAGCTTCTGATGCGTAACAATCTCCGTGGTTTCACAGTAAAAGCAATGGTACTTGAGAAACCAAATTTTGGGACTTGAGGGGTTGGAATGTTCTTAGCAGGAAGACATACTGGGGCAGTGGTAGAGGACACAGCCATTGTTTCACCTTTTCGTGGAACGGACTTGGGCTCTGCTATTATTTTGTTATTAATCAAACATGCATGGATGGATAAGATAACACTTCTTCGCCATTAAAAAGTTATCAATTGTGAACAACTTAATATATTAAGTTAACACAGAATCTTCCGACCAAAGGTTGTCGTTGTAGTATAGTGGTAAGTATTTCCGCCTGTCACGCGGACGAGCCGGGTTCGATCCCCGGCAACGGCGTTTATAAATATTTTTACTATTTAAATCTTGAATATTACTGATAAATTTATTTATGTAGCACATCATAACAAATTCAAGTCGTTGTAGTATAGTGGTAAGTATTCCCGCCTGTCACGCGGGTGACCCGGGTTCGATCCCCGGCAACGGCGTTTTCCTTATTTTTTTTTTTTTTTTTTTTTTTTTTTTTTTTTTTTTTTTTTTTTTTTTTTTTTTTTTTTTTTTTTTTATGTTTTCGCGTTTTTTCATATAGTTTTTCTTATCTTTGAGTTGGGTGACCACATAGAGTTGGTTCGGAAATGAATTTTTAAGTTTTTCTCGCTTCATATCAAGCATCATGACAATTGTGTTTGTTTCTTCACTACATGTTTTACATTGAAAATATCTGCGGCCTTTAATTTAGCTTATGTAAAGATACCAAATTCTGAGCGTGTTTCTATATTGATTCAATTTTGTATAGTGTTTTTGTTGAAGAATTGCGTTGAAGTAATCTTTTTGTGACACATCCCACATCAGTAGGTTAGAGATTTTTTTCCAGCTAGTTATTTTTCATTGATTATTTATGAAGTTAATTTGCAGTACTTCATTTGTAGCATACTTTTTCTCTGATTTTATTCCATCTGAGATAGAGTAATCGCAGCAATCCATCTGGTTATGCGTTGAGTCTCAGGTACATCTCGGTTTACCTGTGAAATTTAAGATCTGTAGTGGGATAAACACATTCTCTTATCGCAGCGCTAAACTACTTTTGTGAAAGTTTACATGGCCAGATCTGAAGGAAGCTAGTCTTTCAAGAACAGTGAGCTGTTGTTTACAAAATTCCTTTAAGAAAATATCACAAACTTGAGCACGGTAGATGTTGAGCAGAATTAAACAAAAGCGTAGTGGAATAAGGCAGCTCCATCTTTCTTAGTTGTACAAGCAGATAAGTAATTGATTGATATGTATGACAAATAATGTTTACATTAACTCCTTTTTTTATATATACAACAGTTCTTTTTATGATAATATAACAAAAATTTAAATTAGTTAATAATATTTTTAATAAATAATGAATAAAATTATTTTGACACTATTTGAAAATAACATCTATTTCTCATATACTTTTTATAATAAAATAATATATTTTAATAAAATAATATTATTTTCAAGTGTGAAATGTGTATAATTCACTGTTAATGGTGTCAAACTATCACCCCTCATAAATAATATAGTGATTCTTACCTGATTATATAATTAATATTGACTGTCAATATATTAGTATTCAATTTTATGTAAATATTCGTATTTCACACCTTGGTCAGCTAATTAATATAATAAAAACATTCATCAGACTTTGTCATTGATAAAAAGAGAGTTAAACTTCAAATGACTGGAAAATTGTTTTTAGGTTCATAGTCTTAAATTTTGGATAAGTGGATCTCAATCCTAAAATTAAAATTCAAATGAATATTGTTCCTACTGATATTCATTATTTTGATCAAATAGCTAGTGATTGTGTATTTCCAACACACCTCTTATATATTTGTGAATGGGAAAGAAATTGGAGATTTCCAGATTATTTGACCGAACAACATCCACTCCGATAAGTTTGATATTATACTAAAATTTAAGTTTGACAAACTATTTATATATGTCATTTTGATCGTGTTAACACTCGATTTTGTCCGGATAATCTTTTAAATTAAAGTATAATGATAAAAATGAATAAAGAAAAAATAAATAATAATAATATAAAAATATATATTTATTAGTTCAAGTTTTCTTGAAATAATAATAATAAAAATTAAATAAAATTTGAATTTTTTCATTACAAAACAAAAAAAAAGACTAAAAAAGAAAAGGTGGTGATTTTAAAAAATAAAATAAAATAATTAATAATAAAAAAATGAAAATAATAAGAAAATAACAAAAATATCTAAATTAAAACAACAAAATCTGAAAATTTTAAAAAAATAATAAAATAAATAATAATAAAAACAAATATAATAATAAAAATAACAGCTTCCAAACTTGATTTGCAAGTTTAAAAAATAAAAAATAAAAAATAATAATAATAAAATAATAATAAAAAGAATGAGACTCCCATGTTCTCACTCCTTAACTCCACGTATTGTTTTTTAAAAAAATAAATAAATATTCGTAAATAATAATTTTTAAACCACTCAGATAACAACCCATGTTCTCCACTTAATTAAAAATAAAAATAATAATAAATAATAGTTTTTTACCGTTGAAAAGTGGTTTAAGTCTTATTCTTGGGTAGATTCATTTTTAATATTAATTTTAAAAAAATTTAAAAATAATAAATATGAATGAGTCAAACAGTGGTAACCTCTCTGAACTGAACCACTTGGTTTCTAAAAAAAATATATCAATTAAAATAATATAAAAAAAGAAAAAAGAGATATATTAAAAAAAGGAAGAAAAGGAGGAAAAAAGAAGAGAGAGAAAGACATTTTGAGAATAGCAGGAAAGACACGAGAGAATGAAAGAAGAATTACTCCTGACAGAGAGAATGAAAGAAGAATTACTCCTGACAAAGAGAGGAAGAGACTAAGGGAAAACATCATGTATATTTTTCTTTTTACTTGTTTTAAGTTTTACTACATAAAATAAAAAACATCCCCAATTATTCCTATTTGATCAACATACATCTCCATCTCCATGAACGCATGTTCCACTACATTTCTGTGTTTATGTTTCTCCCTTGCACCATCTTTGCATTATGTTTCCTATACAATACATATTATCACAAATTGCACCAAGCAACCAATCCACGCTTTAAAAGCCACCACCAAAGCACCCAAAACCACCATGGACAGCAATGTCGTGAGCCCCACCACAGGCAGCTGCAAAACGCCCATGAAAACGCCACTTATCTACTCCGAACGACGCCGTCGCTGGCCTCCGCCGCCGCCGTCGGTGGCCTCCACCGTCACCGCCGCTCCCGTGGCGGCCACCACCAACGTACCCTCGCCAACCATGGCTGCCGCCGCCTCCATTGTCTCCATAGCATGTGCCTTCCAAACCCTAGATGGGTTTCTAGTTAGTGGGGGTGTTGCACACACCCCATGTGGTTGTGCCTGCACCCTTTATTCCCCCAATTACCAGAATACCCTTGGCTTTAGGCTGAGTTGCAGTTAGTGGAGGTGCTTCCTGCACCCCCGTTTATTAAGTTCTGCACCCATATTTTTTCAATTCCTGAAATGCCCTTAACGTAAGTGGGCTTCTGACTAGTGGAGCTGTTCTTTGCACCCCACTGGTTTGAGCCTGCATCTGCTTCACTATTCAATTACCAAACTGCCCTTAGCCCAGATTGAGTTTCTTATTAGTGGCGTTACTTCCTGCACCCCCATTGATTAAGATTTACACTCCAGCTCTTCACAATTACCAAACTGCCCTTAGCTCGGATTGGGTTTCTTATTAGTGGCGTTACTTCCTGCATCCCCATTAATTAAGTTCCGCACCCACACTCTCCACAATTACCAAAATGGCCTTAGCCCAAGTTGAGTTTCTTATTAGTGGCGTTACTTCCTGCAGCCCCATTAATTAAGTTCCGCACCCACACTCTCCACAATTACCAAAATGCCCTTAACCGAAGATTGAGTTTCTTATTGGTGGGGTTACTTCCTACACCCCTATTAATTAAGTTCCGCACCCCCACTCTCCACAATTACTAAAATGCCCTTAACCCAAGTTGAGTTTTATTGAGTCATGTTCCATTTTTGCATGCATGATTTCATTAAAAATTCTATGTTACATATAACTGTCGCATGTTATTTTCCAACACCAAATTTGATATATACCCCAATCCTTAAAGCCCAGGCTTTAAACCTGGCACTGTTCCTCAAAGCCCGGGCTTTAAGCCTGGCACCGTTTCTCAAAGCCACGGCTTTAAACCTGGCACTGTTCCTCAAAGCCCAGGCTTTAAATCTGGCTCCGTTCCTCAAAGCCCAGCCTGGCACTGTTCCTCAAAGCCCAGGCTTTAAACCTGGCCCCGTTCCTCAAAGTCCAGGCTTTAAACCTGACACCGTTCCTCAAAGCCCAGGCTTTAAACCTGGCCCCGTTCCTCAAAGTCCAGGCTTTAAACCTGGCCCCGTTCCTCAAAGTCCAGGCTTTAAACCTGGCCCCGTTCCTCAAAGCCCAGGCTTTAAACCTGGCACCGTTCCTCAAAGCCCAGGCTTTAAACCTGGCACCGTTCCTCAAAGCCCAGGCTTTAAACCTAGCATTGTATCTCAAAAGCCCAGGCTTTAAACCTGGCACTGACACCATTCAATTACCTTATTTTCAAACATAAACTTTCAAAAATACAAATCAAAACAACCAACAATCTTATCATCAAAGAACTACGTAACCCTGATTTTCCACTCTTAAATGGAGATACGTAGGAGCAAGTCAAACCTTGTCGGACTCCCTAAAATCGAAAAAAATATTTTGTTTATTTTATTTTAATCTCTTTCTTGAGAAAATAAATACTTTAAATAATCACACTCAAATTACTTATTTAATTAAAGGTACCGTCTTAGGACGGGCGTTGTGGGGGTGCTAACACCTTCCCCACACATAACCGACTCCCGAACTCTAAATCCGGTTTTGCGAACTTGCCTTATCTTGTTTTTTATTTTCTATAGTTTTTCCTAATAAACTATGGTGGCGAGTCCTCTGTTTTGAAAATTAAAAATAAAATTATTTTTATTCGCCGTCCCCGTCGTGACCCCAGTTGCGACAGATTGTACTTGATCTAAGATCAAGTTTAAATCTAACTTAATCTTAAAAACTAGTAAATAAAGTGAAGATGGTTATTTACTTGTGTATTTGTGTATATTATTTTTATCATATTAGTAATAGTTAACACCAGTATCAGGTTAAAGATAAGACATTTAAACCACATAACTAGTGGCAGTGAGAATCAAATCAAGAATAAACGGGGAACTGCTCTATCTAAATGGGGTCTGGCTAGAGGCATCAGTTACCACCAACAAGACTCATTCACTATGGTAGGTATTTTATCTTTTGTAGTTTACAAAACCCAGTACACATAAATCTAAGAGCTTCATTAAACTTAGGTAATATTAATTTACAATTACTGTAATTTAGAATCACTGAACATGATTGAAATGTACATCTGGATTAATAATAATCATTGACCTTACTTACATCGGAACATGTATCAGAACAAAAGAAATTGATCGAGTGATAACCAAATTGACACAACTTAACAGCTCAACAAACAACTCAGATTATGCTGATATCAATAAACACAATTAAATATATTTGATCTTGACACAAAATCATCATTGGTTCAAGTTCAAACTGAAAATGAAAGCGTTAGATTCCTTTCTGGGCATGGCGTGGCTTACGGTATCTAAGGTGAGGTTTTCTTAAACAGAATGAAGTTGAGGATAAATTCTTCTACACTAAACAGTATTTTGCCATGCCAACATAGGGGTGACACAAAGTGGAAGGCTGAACTCATGACATATTTGTTGGTAGAGTGAATCAAGATTTCAGAATTCTGACAATAGTTCATCATAGTTTTTGACAGACAAACTGTGCGGTTCATCGAATATAAAACACGTAAAACATAAACATGTTGAACCCTGGTTCAATCGCAGTTATTGTATATATTACAAAATTAAGAAGCAAGAGGAGGGTACAGAATAAAGTGCAGCTGAGATATTAGTATGCATATAGAACAATTCCAGTCGCATAAACTTAAACGAGGCAAGAAACGAAACAGTGAGAAAGGCAGAAAAATGAAAAGAAGTAGAGCATAGTTTAAGTCCTCTTAACCGGATCAAAGTTGGAAACTCCAATAACTGCTCCAAATATGCCAATTAGCACAACCCCACCAGCGAAGATGCTGAGCAGAAAGTTCTTGAGAGAAGGGGAGAAATCGGATCCAGCAGCTTGAGCCACCTCTGGGATAACCATAGAGGCTGTGAAGGTGGCGGCTGTGAGTCCTGCCACTGCCTTCTCCTTCAAAGATGCATTAATTTGAAGGTTGGAGTTTGACAGTGCCTTTGTTGAGAGGGTCCTCTTTGGTTGTCGTAGGGGTAGTGGCCTGAAGAAGGCTTGGGATGAAGACTTGCTGTGCGTGACAGAGTTCAGAGACAAAGCCACCGGAACGGAAGCAGAAGCCATCTCAGGTGTTGCCTTGGTTTGTGCTTATCTGGTTTGGCCTGAAGATTCTGCTGAAGAGGTTGAAGCCCAGAGACTGGGTAATGAAATGGTCACAAGTGGAGATTTTTCTGTTGACGTGGCACTCGTAGGTTATCCTACGTGGGATGCTATTGGGAGGATAACGTTATCATAATCTGGAACATCATCCATTTAAGACCTCATATTTAAGCCTCATCTCTTCTAAGAAGAATACCACTCCCTGGTTAGAAGCATGGTAGAAACTAACACTACTTTTTATTACTTCAAATTCATAATTAAATAACTAAATTCATGAAATCACTTAACCAGATAAAATTAAAAAGACGCGTAGAAAAATATAAAGTTGTTAAATTTTTTTAATTTTATTTTCTTTAGAAAGCTGCTCATTTCTAGTGTGTGTATTTCTCTTGTTCATAATTGATCTTTGGGAGGAACCAAAAATAGATCAAAATACAAAAAACAAGAACTACCCTCATTCAAACAAATTATGAACATCAGAAATAATATTGACTAATCAAAGTAAAGCCAGACGCAGAGGATAGAGCTCAGTTGTGGGACGAAATCTTTACACTGGATCCACTTGAAGGTTCGTACAAGAGTCTTGAATTCATAGTTTCTTAATCATATCATATGTAGGAAATAAATTGTTAATACTAATCCCTGTATTTATACTAAAGCACCACTCCCAATCATCACCAATTAAATCAACCAATGGTATTTCATGGATGAAACGAAACATAGGAGGCACACATGTATGCAGTTGATTCATGTATTGAGCACCCTAGGGTCTGCCTCCATATGTCTGAGATGAATGCCTTGTGGAAGAAGGTTGTATCTGATGTTGAGTTCTTCAAATATTTTCTTTATTTCCATCACCAATTCAGTTCTTCTCCTGTTTTTCTCCCCAAACTCTTGAAAGTTCATTGTGTGGGTAACGTATATACCCATCTTAATCTTGTTTACGTCTTCAATGTCCTTCACTACTAAGCCATGATTAGGGTACCAGTATTGTGGATTTCTCTCCAGGTACCTTAATTATATAAAAAATAAATTAGAACAAAGAAAAACACAGACATACCATGAGGGCATGACAGGAATAAGAGTTCATCCGAATTTGGTGACAAAAGTGCAGTCATTTTTTAAATTTCCTACGAAGAAAATTATATGCAACATACTAATTCACAATAAAATTATATAACATACACCTCATATGGTAAAACTTCGAAGGCATGTAATAAAATGTTTATGTTTCCTTTATTTGTTCATATGCCATAACTAAATCATTTGATGAGGTGAGTTTTAAGTTTCTAGACAAAAATAAAGGACTACAAAAAATATACTCATTTACCCATGAAGATACAATTAGCTTACCTCTTTACTTTTTCTCTCAGTGCCCCAATTTTAGCAGCTGGTGTTGTAAAATCAATTGAGAACTCCACACGGTCACCCATATCTGGGCTTCTGTAATAATTGCTAATCGGTTTCATGGCCAAGACAGAATTTGGATAGTACACTTTTTCATTGTTAAGCTTCAAAAAGACTGTGTTCAATATATTCATTTCTTCAACCAATAGCTGCCAGATTAACAGAAGGCATTAATATGCAAATCTCAAACAAGGAAACAAAATTTAGTGGCTATAGATTACCTCAACCCCATCAATAACACATCGATCACCAACATCAAATGGATGCATCACAAACACGAAGATGATAGCTTCAAATATGTTCTTACAAGTGTTTCCAAACATGAAAGCTGCAAGTACTAGCTGGGAAGAGAGAAACACAAGTACTTTTGTTGTTGCAATCTCCATTAGTAGAAGCCACACAATTATGGTTACCACTACTAGGATTACTGTCACAAGCTTGTTTAGTTGTCTCACAGCAGTTTTGGTGTCGCTTAAGGCATGTGCCAATGCTTTGCGTTCCTGATATACCTTCAACTGAAGAACACAAATAACAACAAACATTATGGAGTGATATGTTTGCAACCCAACAGAATTTCAATCCTTTCATTATCATGACAACTTTTTAGATGGGGTAGAAGACCTTACCAACCAGTCTGTTAAGGACTTCCTGGTAATCTGCCCCGTTTCTGCTTCAGCCAGTAAGGGATATACCATCCGCACTTCTTCCTTAATCATGAACCTCCGTAGTTCATCCTCATCAATGTACCTATTCATAATGACAGAACTATTTAGGAGAAACAAGAGAGGCAAATATCACAAAAAAGGAGAAGGGCAAATACATTTTACAAGCAACTAGAAGTGACAGTGCATATATACTTACGTGCAACCAGGGGCAGCAACATTCCTGAAAATGTAATAGGCTGCAGCAGTTGCTTCCATCTCATTAGTAATCTCTTTATCAGTCTGTTCATTTTCTGCATCATCAAAACTTTCATCTAGTGCACTAGAGATTGTGGAGAGCCCTGAATTTGTCATTGCATCTACCAAGATCTTCATAGTCCACGCAGAAACCTTCTCTTGTTTCATCTGGTGAAGCTTCGCAATATCAATAGTCTCTTTCTTCATTCCACCCTTACCATCAGTACTCCTGAAACTAAAGTGACCAACACTGAGGGATGCCCCAACCTTCTCAGCCTCTTCTACAAGTGGTGGCCCAGAAAGAGTCCGCAGAATGTACTGATGGAATAGCGATTCTTGAATTCGATCAAAGAAAGATTTAACATGAAAATTTGACGCCAAAATCTTGAGCAACAATGTCTTCATGAACCACAGGAATGCTCCAATGAGAAGGGAAACAAGAGTCCATGTTACCCCATGCAAAATCTTTGTGGCCAATTCAGATCGGTGCACCCCACGGCTAATCAACAGCACCCATGTAAGAAGAACCAAACCAAGCCAAATGAAGACCTGGACACACTTCTTCAGTCCATGGACAAAATACAGCACCTTTTTCCTCAACAAAAAGTTGGTCTCAATCAAGAAAACAATAATGCGCATGAACCATCTGGTAACCAACATGCCACAAAAGGTCACCATCACAAGCACACACCACCTCCAAATCCCCAAACCCCAAATCTCCGTCCTTCTAAGTTTTCCAACTGTTAAACTAGCCACCAAGCTACTTACAATGCACACAAAAACAAACCATTCAAACAAAACCTTAGCTGTCACTCTCCTACTGCGCTTGCTTCTACTCAATTCAACTTTCTTGTAAATGATTTCATCGAAATCCTCCCCGCCAGCCGGCCCGGGAGACGCCATCAACGGCGTCTTGGGAGTGATCACAGAAAGGATGGAGACTGTTCTATTAACAGTTCCAGGTTTATTGTTAATAGGCGATGCTTTATACGGTGAACCAACACTCAAATTTTCTTGCACAGTTGAGGTACCATTCTCTTCCAAAAGGGTCCCATCAACAGGGTAAGGTTGTTCACCAAACCTTGATTTGGGTTTGGAATACACTGACCTCGTGAGTGATTTTCTCCGGGCGAGATTGGCGTTGGAAGTGGGAACCTTTGGGGGCTTGTTTGGGCTTGGCATGAACCTTATCTCAGGGGAAGCACAGTTAAAAGGTGGCGACTTTGCAGCAACCTCGTTGTCGTTTAACATTCTGTGCGGCGAATTCCCCCTGCTCTGCTGCTTCAGCATCAAAGATTCACCACCACCCTCATTTGGAATCGCCACCGTCACTTCCCTTTTCTTCTCAGCCATGCTCACTTCGCCGCCTTGCAGACCTTGCTTCTCATAACTGGCATCCATTCATAACCCTGCGCCAAAAATGAAAAGTTGACGAAATTAAATCACAAGAAATGAACACACTGACGCTCGTCCATTATTGAACATATGTTTTCCCTTTTTAACATGTTAATGATATATACCAAGAACAACTTCGATTTGGACTCATAGTAGCAGACAAAATGGTATAAATAAAAGACAGTAGAGTACGAAATGAAACAGATCAGGTGGAGCTGTAACTAGTTATGTGAGACAGTAAACAGTTGATGACAGATAAAGTTGGTTGGCAAAGGTTGGAAAAAACACAGACATAGACACAGGTCTAGCTTTGCACCAATGGATGGATGAAAAACCGGATTAAGGGTAAGGGTGCTTACATGAGAGTCAAAAACAACAAGCGAAAGACTAATTGAAAAGTTTGAGTCTTTAGACTTTAAGGAAGAGAGAGAAGGGGAATGTGAAAGGTGGGAGTGAGTTGCTGCGGAAGAAACTCTGGATTTGTATCCCAGGTCCCAAGAAAAACAAAATGAAGTCTCTATGGACTTAAAGGTAAGCAAAACAAATAGTGGAGCAGGTATTATTTATTTACTAAACAAACATGATCCATGATCATCAATCGGAGGAGGCACTTTTTGCATCAACGTTCGTCTACCGGGATAACAATCGTAAGCATATCTCATAAACATATAAAACTCCAACTTTTATTGCTAGATTTTATTTATAATATTTTAGAATAGTTAAAAAATCGATTTTTTAAGATTGTTTAATATTCATCTTTTGTTTTCTTGAATTGTCTTTGTTGTGATTAGTCCCTTATTTAAAAAAACTAGTGTAATAGGTATTTTGTACGGTGTGAATTTATATTATTATAATCCTTCACACGCTTTTTTTGATAAATCATCAACTTAGGTTCACATTTGTTTAGTTCTTAAAATATAAAAACAAAGTACGAAGTACATTCAAAAGTTCTGTAACATCTTTTCCACCTGTGAGTTTAATCATAAGGTTGGATGGAGGTGGATCATCTCCCATTGAAAGTAATTGGAGAAATTCTAATTAGCAAAATGTAGACGGGTTTATTGAAAGTGAGTGATATTTATTTTAGTAAAAAACGCATAGTTTAATCAAATTAGTACTAAAATTTGTTTATTTGCATTGTTATTGGTGTACTATCTTCTCCTTTTACTTTGATGCATGTGTATTTCTCTATTAAACCTCTATGGGTTCTCAAGGAAGTTTTTCTTCCAACCTTCATTTATGTCTTCTTATATTTGATCAAATGATAAATGACCTATGCAATTATTTTATATCCTAATGTTACAACTAGTGTCGTTGCAAATAGAAAGCCAGAATGTTGTTGCAATTGAAAAATAAGAAATGTGTAAAATAAAAAAAATTAATTCGCTTTTTATACAATATTGTTATACATTCATAATATACGTAGATTTTACTTAATCGTGTATAAAATAAATATACCAACTGATAATCACATAATTTTTAAGCTACAATCTTTTTTTCTTCTTTCTCAAACTTTTTTTTCTTTCTCTGTTTTTTAGTTTAATTAAGTTGTTTCTTGTACCTTTTTTCTAAATAGATATTATCATTAAAACGGTGTAAAGTAAAGACCGGTTTTGAATTATCATATCTTATTTTATAATAAGTCTCTTCCTATTCTAAAGTTTCCCTATCTTGTTTTTTTCTTAGATATTTTAATAAATGTTTTAAGTTTCATAAGTTCAACTAGTTGAGAAAAACATATTGATCAGTGTTTTGATTGCTTAGTAATATTTTAGTGGTTTATTGAGACTTTTAGGTGTATTTATTTCTTGGATGAACAAGCAACTTTTAAATTAAAGATACTATTTTGATAAATGAAAGTAATTAATTTTGACATTATTGATAAATATAGACTATTAATACTATGAATTGATGTATTTTTCTCTATTTTAATAAATGTATTATTGATAGCAGAACAATTAAAATTATCTTCAAATTTTAAACAATGGAATAATAAAATTTAAAATGTTATTCAAAACGACGTATGGACTGAAATGAAAGTAATAAACCACAATCGATGTATTTTATTGCTAATTGATTGAGCTTAATGGAGTATTTTTATATATATGAATCAATAAGTAATAATAAGAATTTATGGATGGGCATAATTTAGAGTTCAACTATTATGTTTTTTCGACTGAATTTATATTTTTATTAATATTATTTGAAATTTCAATACTTCTACTCTCTTTTTGTAATAAATTTTATATTTTATATACGACTTTTACGGTTTCAAGTGTGGTATCAATTTTTTTTTTTTAATCCATCAAAGTGTGTTCCAAAGATAAAATTAAAAATAGAACTTATTTAAAACGAGATTAACATGATGGTCTCTTTAGTTCTTAGTTTCTTTGCGCTCAACATAGTTATTTTTAAGGTAAACACAACCAAAAGCTATAAAATCACACGTTGTAGCTCAAATCCTTACAAATAGTTAAAGGATTGTTAAGCCTCCAATCTTAAAATTCCGGTTAAAAAATATTTATACTTCATGAACAAAATAAATTGATAACAAATGAATAAGTATTAATCATTTAAAGAGTTTTATCAAATGTACTACAAATAATAGAACATTTCTATCAATTAAAAGAAATATTTTTTTTTCTAAAGTTTCAACCTAGTTTTGTTTATGTATCGACGATTCCACAGATTTTCACAAGCAATAATAATTGTTTAACAAATTATAAGTTGAGATATATCTAATCACTGCATAGCATCAAATTAATTAAGAAATATTATTTGACTTCTAGAACTTGTCAACTTTGAACCTGATAGCATTGATTGATTGCAAAACATTGTGGGAATTTTGAGTAGGAAACGTGTTAATTCAAAAGAGACATTTCTTATTTTTCTTTGACCCACGTTTGAATTATTGAAGCTGCCCATGTTTTTACTGCCTTCTTATTTTTACGTGGTTTCAAAATAAAAAACACAACAGTTCTGAGCTCCAAAATTCGAATACTATATAAAGCAAAACCAATAATGTCTTTTGCTCTCTAATTTACATCACAAATCATCACCATCACCTCCTCTCACCATACGACAACTAGCATGCATCATAATATCTGAGATGGGGACCCTCAAGAACCCTTATTTACCAACTGCTTTAGACACTTAGACATCATTCAAAATTTAACATTCCTTTTGTCCTTCCATTTTTCTAGGTACCTCGTTACAAGGTAAAATCAATACTTTCCCTAATAAATTTCCTAAATATTGAATAATAGCCTTCTCTTTTACTAGGACACTTCACAAAGGTCAATGACATTGATCTCCAATTTTTTGGTGAATGCACTATATCCCATCTGATCCTCGAGACCAATTTTTTGTGATAAAAAGCAATACGTAGGGTCGCGACTTGGGTGACAGTGTTGAATATTCCGCAAAAACTTTTTATTTATTTCCCTCATTAGACATCTTATTATGTAACACAAATTAAAGAGAATTATTATATATGAAAATGAGTTCATTGATGTTATGTTTTACCAGACAGATTATATTAAATTAATTGTGCATTTTATTAATTCAACAAAAAATGAATCGTAAGTTGAACATGAAAATGCTTAATTATACTCCTCTTACAATCAGCAAATAGTTGATTGGATATTTGATACATTAATTAATTTGAAATTTGAAGGACCCTCTTGACATAAGATTTAAGGGTATTACTAATTGTTGCAAAGGGTGGTCGAGTAGATGGGTTTGCATTCCAGCAAAGGCATATTAGGTCAATCAGTTCTTCCACTTGCTCACCATCGTCCCTTGATGCAAGCACAGGCCTTAGCCCATCCTCCACAACCTCCATAGCAATCTAACAACATTTTCACAACAATATAAGATTTTACTTTTCAAAAATACGTGATAATTAAACTAAATTTAAACTACACTTAACACAAGATTTTACCTTGGCAGGACCAAGTTGTGTCTCCATATAAGGGTACCTTCCAGTAAGTAATTCGTTAAGTATGATACCAAAACTGTATACATCACATTTTTCATCATAGGGCTCGCACCGAATTACCTCCGGTGCCATATACACGTATGTTCCTGCAAAATAATGAAAAGAACCCTAATATTAAGGACCTTAACTTCCAAATTATGGTGGCTCGCAACCTTTTTTGTTAAACTTGCCTGTTTCTCCGGTGAGGGCCATTTCGTCATCGCCCAAGAACCGCGCGTGACCAAAATCCGCGACTCTAACATGTAGCGCGTCGTCCAAGAAGATGTTGCTGGGCTTCAAGTCACGATGAATGACCTTGGGCTTTTGTTCGTGGAGGTAGTGCAGGGCTTGGGCTATTTCCAGGGCCCGCATCACCCTGTCTTTGAAGGGAGGAAGTGGCGTGGTTCTGTGTTTGGGCCTTTTGCCCGGCCCATGTAGCCACTCCTTGAGCGTGGTGTTCAGACACTCGGTCACCAGCCATGCATGATGCGGAGGGTCGAGACACGCACCCATGAGGTGAAGCACGAACCGGTGACGCTGCTTCGCGAGCGTTTCGACCTCCTGAGCGAAGAATACGACACCGTTTTCATTTTTGCTGAAGAACGCAGCAGACATGCACTTCACCGCCACATCAAACCCGCGCCACGTCCCTCTATGAATCTCCGCCGTGGTTCCCTGCCCTATTTTTTCTCCCAGCTGAATCTGTCCATTAACTGCAAAATCTGAGGCAAAATCCAATTTTTTTTAATGGGGGCGGAGAAGGAAGATAGAAAGTAGTTAGTTACCTCACTAGGGTTGATGAACCATCCGTTGTTTTTGGCTTGATGAACGATGTGCATTAGATCGGGGTGGTGGCGCGAAGGAGTGGGGGTGGAGTTGAATGCATGTGCATGTGGAGAGAGGGGAGATTGTGAGACTTCACCTTTGGAGCGGATAATGAGGTCCAAAATTCCATTTTCTTGTGCTATTTGGAGACAGTACTTTAGATAATCCTGCGTCTTTTCCATTCTTTTCCTATACATAACTCGCAGTTCTGTCTGCCTTTGCATCTCTTTTTCCAAACCTGCAACCTAATTCAACTCATACAATGTATCACTGCAATGTCCAATGGAAGCAATCTGCATGAGGAAAAGAATAGAGAGCTACCTTTAGTTCCAATTTTTGGTAAAGCTGCTTAGGATGATGATTTTGCGAGGTTGGTGCGGTGGATGACACGGTTCTAACGCTGCTCAAGCCTCTACAGCATCCACCCTTTGACTTTGATGATTGGCGAGAAAGGTTAGTTGGGTTCTCACTTGAATTCATGTTGTTCATCCGAATGTTGTGTTGGAGGAGGCAATGACTGAGGGGAACTTAAATGTGGTGGTGAAGAGTGTCTTAATCATAACTATGAACCTTTTTCGTTGTTAACTGCACTGCAGGCTCAGCTGACGGACATTCTCACGAACACCTCAAGTGCATACAGGACCCTCAATTTTATCTCATTTTATTTGTTTAATGAACATGCTCACAAAAATAAATAATGAAATAGAGATGTTGAATGGGTTTATTTTCTTCCTAAAATAAATAAACTATACTGTTTAAGAATGGGACAGATTTTGGGCTGGCCAAATTTGTGGGTTTGTATGAAGATGGAGACCTTCACAAAACGATAGGGTTAATTTGCCGGAGTTTACTTCCGAGTTCAGCAAGATTCGTATATGACACAATTACACACAAATGATCTATTAAATCATTATCATAGTCAAAATTTTGTGTGCCCCACACGACTAATTTGAAAACAAACATTTCAAAAGCGGCAGAAACAAATATCTTCCGATGATGTAGAATTTAGATTTCTTGAGGATGGTTAGTGTTAAGCTTTCAGAAAAAAAAAATACGCATTTAAGGATTATTTATACATTTTTGTTTTGTTTTTTTAGGTAGAATTTATGTTGTTGCTGAATTCGTTTTATTTATTACATATCTCTATATTGGAAGTGTGGAAACTTTTATCTGAATGTTCCAAAGTGAGAAGAATATACATTAGATAAAAAAATTCAACAAAGACTATTAATTTTGATTAAAATAATAATTAATTTTCATTTTTGTTGAATATATTTAATTTTATTATAATAACTTTAAATTGTCAATTTTTAATAGAATTGTAAACATATTTGTCTTCTAAATTGCATCTACCATAATAGAGAACTCGAATCTTTTTCGGATATATGGACACATAGAAGTTGTTTTACAAAAATAAAGGTAGAACATTACTTCCTAAAATGGAAATATTTATGTGAAATCAAAATATCTGCTATCTGGTCATAAGAAAAAAAAAACCTTCAACGTTAGCCTTAAATATCGACGATTTTATCTTATTTTATGTGACTATATCGTGTCAAATGTTTTTAGACTGGTTTAGATTTTATTTTGAGTGACCTTTTTATTCTTATATAAAGTTTTGAGGAAACATAACGTTAAATTTTGGTTATTTTTTACACAAAATAAGTATAATTAAATACTACTCACTAACCTTCTAAAGAGTGTGAGTTATTCTCTCTCTCTCTCTTTTCTTAACTTATATTCAAGACCAGTTGTGATACAAATAAACTATTCAAAACTAAGAAAAAAAATTAAAACTATAATATAATTAATTTAATAATACTATTAAAAAGTGAAAAATGTATCTAATTAATTTAATTTCAATTGAAAATAATCATTTGTAGTGTGTTTTATTCAAATACTACTAAAAGAGTAAGGTACTTCATAAATAATTAATTTAATTTAAAATTAAAAAATATATATAATACTTAATTTGAGATTAAAAGATAACTTTTGGAAATAAGTTTTTATTGTATTAAATTTTAGGAAAACGTACAAACACTTGTTTCTATTCTATATATATGAACATAACAAAAATAAGTTTTGATTAGATAAAGTATTTATTTGCATCAATAGTCTTTTTGTAAAAAAAATAAAAAAAGGATATGAACTTAAAGAACAGAGGGGCAATAATAACATGGACTAGGTATAATTTCAAAGGCTGATAACAGTTGTTTGTCACTATGTTTTAGCGTTGTTTCTATTCCTGCAAGTTTTATTCTTTTATGATCCAATTTCACATCGTGGATTAAATACATAATAGAATAGCAGCATTATTTGACTTTTGTAGTTTATAGTACACACCCTCCAAACCAAGGGCTACATATATTAATGCTATAAGGGTATAGGGATTCATGAGTCCTAATGAAGGGAATATTATGATCACAACTAAAGTTTTTTAGTAACAACTCAGTCAATCTCGATACCCACAACCACAATTAAATTAAAAAACGAATATTGATGCCCTAACATGTGCATAATTTTTTTAACTAATATTGTTTATGCAAACTCTCTCAGACGTGTATAGTTTCTTTGGATAATGATGAGTTAATGCATCATTTTTAAGTGTAGCACTAGGAGGTGAAGAGAAAGGAAAGATTAAAAAAAATTATGAATAATGTGAAAAAAAAGAAAAAGAAGATGTGGAGAAGAAAAATATACGATAATAATCATTATCCTTTTTCATTTTTAATGGAAGACATAGTCTTTTGGAGAAGCCAGCAAAATTTTATTCCTCTCGTTATTGCTATGCTAATTCTCCAACTCACCACTGTACGGAATCTTTAACCAACGAACATGATAGGAACTAACCCTACTCATTTTTTTTTAAATCCTTGGAAAAAGTTTTTAATTTTACTATTTATTTCTGCTCTAATTTTGAATTTAAAACAGTGAAAGTGCATTAGGAATTACGTAAGCACTTCCCTACCTGCATTTGTTGAATAATTAAGTTACAGAGCCACCATCCTGTGGTTGAACAAGAGGTAAATATTAGTTTGTAAATGATATCATGTTGATATTTTGACTAAGGGAGAGATTCTTTTTATGTGGGTCTTCCCACATCTTGCAAGCATATGCATGCTCCTCATGCTCGTCACGTAGTAATCTTAATTATATATGCTTTTTTTAGTAGGCTATTATTAGGTCTACCACCAATGAACCCTACGTCGGTTCGCTTTTCTATGTTTGTGAATAATTTAAATACGGTAATGTTATTTATTTGCCATATTCTTAGAATTCTTTTCTCTCCATTATTTATTTATTTATTTATCCTTTATGTATATTTTTATTTTACCAAAACTGGTATAATTATAATCTCCCCATGATACATTTAAGTATCGTGATGATCTAAAGTCTCAAATTCTATCTTTTTTTTATAGTATAAAATAATTAAATAAATAGAAATCACTATTTATATACATGTAATAATTTCAGAAAATTTAGAGTATTTAAATATCAAAATTTTTATTACATTCTCCAACTTACAATACTGAAATTCTCTAAGATTTATTCTTACGAAATACGGACTACACTCATACACCTTATTTAGAAATATTAAAAACGATAATATGTTTATATTAACAAAATTGACATAAAAATGTATAATTAGGAGAGTATAAGCCAGTTTGGTATATATTTGAAAATCTTCATGTGTACATATCAATACCTCTCTCTATCTCTTATTTTAGTTCTAAGCATAATGTCATTTACACCTATTAACGTTACATATTCTTGCATACCTCTACCAAAAACCAACAACACCATCAAAATTGTATCTTCATATAACCAATACAAACTTTGTTTCATATAATCAATACAAACTTTGTTTCTGTTATTAGTCCTGAATATGTATGTTTAGAAATAATCCTAACTCACCTCACTAAAAGATTGTAATCTTACTCTTAAGGTGTTCCTACTCCTGCTACGGTATTCTTACTTTTGTTCCTATGCTTTTTCCATTTTTGGTTCAAATTCTATGTATTTGGGTCTTGGGGACTCATTTATTAGTATAGATACAATTGTATATATACAAGTGTGGGGTGAAATGAATATATGGTGATTATCATGTATAGTTTTCAATGAATATTTATGAATATAATTCTCTGTTCTATTTTAGGTTTATCAAAATATTCTTGCACTATTTTTAATAATGAACAACGAATGTAGACCTTTTAGGATCAATACTTGAGAGGACCTATGAATTAGACATAACAAAGTCTGGTATCCTTTAGGTTCACATTCTGATCTGGGGATACGAATTGTTCCATTTAGGACTTGGATCAAATCATGCCCAATAAACAGAGACTCTTTCATTTAAGATGTTTGGACATGACATGTTACAATACAGTTTTTTAAAATGGCAAAACTTGAAGAATGATTTAGATTTTAAAAAACAAAAAAAGTATTTATCTAAAAACTATATAATAAATAGCTATTACAGCAAGGAGATAACTTTGTGGGTTGTTACGTAGAAGGAACAGTGTGGTGTGGTGTGATTAATGAGCATCTTAACACCCCACAACAATAATTGCTTACTTTACCGCGCATCAGTGACTTGTATTTGCTTTCAACACCATCATTTTTAGCAGAGTTTGCATTGTACTATGTACCAACAACTTCTCAAAACAAAGGACAAAACTAACTCCACTCTTCTCCTCATCACTCAACATCATCCATTGCCACCATAAAATAACGATCAACCCCGTTAAAGCACACCATTTTAAATCTAAAAGCAAAAAAAAAAAAAAAAAATATATATAAAAATGTTGTCATTGATTTTTGATGGTTGCGCAACCTGCAAGTAACTGGACCAATACAAAATAGGAATTCCAGAGAGAAAGAAATTAAGAAAGCATAGGCTTTAGTATTCACTTTCTCTATTCCCATGGGCGAAGATCTGCCTTTCCCTTTACCATTTTGCTTCTCATTCCCATCTCGAATCTTTCGTTTTCCTCTTCCTCTTTTTCTTTCTTTCTTTATAGTTTTTTTCCTCCTTCATCCAACTACTCTGTCAGTATCTGTGTGAATGTTGATCGTGATCGAGAATTTACACATCCCCACCTCCCTCTCCTTTTAGAAAACCAAGTACCCTACTCACTTTATAAATCACGCAGCTACTGTTCTTTTTTATCATATTCTCCCTCACTCAACAACATTCTATGACAGATACACACGCACGCCTTCCCAGATACGTACTTATACAAACCAAAAAAAGTTACTCCCTCTAACATCGGATGTAAAAAACCAGTACTTACAAATGCCAAAACCAGCTAAGAAACTAACTAATATTTTGTCCTAAATATCTCCTCTAGATATTAGGTCAATTTAAAGTACATATCTTCCAAGTCGATTGTGTGAAAATATATTAGCCTTAGACTCATTTCTTTGTACGATATCAGAATTTATATTTATGAGAGAATATCTTGGAGATCCACGTGGATGATTACTTAAAACTACAGCATTCGTCTTGAATAAACGCAGCCTTAATTTGGCTCGATATCTTGCATAGACAAATGGTTATGAAGATGATAATACATTGATTTTGAGCGATGACGAACACAACAAAACAAAATGATTGTAATATATATGTAATCTGTGTAGTTTATTATGAAACTAGGACTGTAATGGACAAAAGAAACTACATTAGATGAGGCCATTAGCAATGGCGCGATTAGTACTAACATGGGTAGTCTCGTACACAGGAAGCTCCTCACGATACCTATTGTTTCCCATCACTGAAAGGTGATCGAGCTCGAAAAGATCCGAACTTGAATAACTCGCTGCATCGTCATCATCGCTATTATCATCGTCGTCTTCGTCATCTTCCACCCCATTGGGAAAATCCCTCAAATTAATCAAATTGCTCTTATTCTGACTTCGGTGATACTCTTTCAAAAACTCTCTAGCAGCCTCCTCCACGCGCCGGCTCTTATCAACAATCTTTTCCTCTTCTTCGTTCTTGTTGCGTCCAATTTTCCACGCCGTTGGCACAGACACCTTCAGTACGCGCGTGGTGTCTTCTTCGTACAAACACTTGTGCCCGCACGGTCGACAATCCTCGTCCACGATCACGCTCACAGGGTAGAACCGCACCGTTCGCTTAACGCCGTCGCGCAATTTGTTTGAGGAAGGCGAAGCCTTGCTCAAACAAGAGCGCGAGAACGAGGACGCAGAGGAGCACGTGGATTCTTGCCCCGACTTGGGTGTCGCTTCGTCCAAGGTTTTGGCTTTCTTCGCGTTCCCCAGCAGAGAGTTAAGAAAACTACTCAGCTTCCCCCCCGGAGAGATGGGTTGCTTCACCTTCTTCAGATTGTTGTACATCTTCAACGCCCTCGACTTTGACTTTATCAGACGCTCTTCATTGCTCGCTGACGTCACCGACGGCTTCGGTCTCGAAGGAGCAAAACACGAAACGCGCGACCTCGATCCGTACAAGGATTCGGTGTCGGAGGAGGACAGCAATCCAGAGCTGGAATCGGAGCAACTCGAAGTCGAACTGAAGAACATTACCTCCTGGTCGTGATCGTGACCATGCAAACGAGATTTTGATTTTCTCTCCGTTTGTGCTTTCACCGTTTTCTCGCTTCCCTTCCATTTTTGCACTAAACAAGCGCGGGGAATGGTCGGCGGCGTTAACTCTTCTTGCACGAGGAGTCTGCTCTGCTTCTTGTGCATGGATTGGGTGTGGAGTTTCATGTCGTTGGTGGTCCTCTCTCCTTCGTCGATGGAGCGGTAGATTGTGTCGAGTAGAGAGGAGGAAAAGGAGGGGTTTTTAGCGTGGTTTTGGAACGTGAACCTTTGTTGTGTCTCTGAAATGTAGAGAGGGTACATGTTGGGTGTGGAAATAAATTGGAACAGCACGGGCGAAAGGGAATGATGAGATGGGAGGGTGAGGAACAGGGAGTAAAGTGTGGTGGGGTAAGGGTTTAGGTGTGGGAAGTAGAGGAAGGTTGAAAAGCTGCCATGGAAGGAGAGTTGTGTTGCGTTAAGCTATGACAGGGGCATGATTGAGGGAAGGAGAAAGATGATGATTTGCTTGGTTCGTAGGCTTTTTGTGGTTGTGAGAAAACGTGAACAGGGTAATTGATTCCTTGTCTAGAGAAAGAGAAAAGAAAAGAGCAATGAGAGCAGAGTGACACGCTTTGAAGAGTTAGAATGAATACATGAATATGAACATGGATACGAAGGAGAAGGGAACAGTGTGAGACACTTTATAAAGCTCTCATCTCATCACGCGCGTGCGTCTCCACCCTCCTTCCCCTGGGCGCCACTCTGCCAGGTTGGCATTCGCTGACGTGTCATTTTACTCAGTTTTTTTTTTTTTTTGAACTTTTTTGTTCTGATGATGAGCCACAAATTCGAATTTGTAGCCGTTGATGCAGTTTGGGAGATGGGCCGCTGTTGTGAAGTGTTGAATAGCAGCGGTGCGCCAGCGAAAGCGACAGGTGTGAAAAAAAGGGGAAAATATTTAGGGATTTAGAATTTTGATGATTAGGTAGCAGGTTAGCCCGTGCGTGAGGCTTTTCCTTTATGTTTGTTTAGGGGGTGGAAATATTTTGAATGGGGACAAATATGGATCGTTATTAAATTTCATTTAATTTTATAGTTTCTTAGTTTGGTGTGGTATAGAAGGTTTTAATTTAAATGCATACCAAAAAAGGGATTAATATATGGTTACATGTGGTGGGTAAATTTAAAAGGAATTACAATTGAGCTGGCAAGGGCATTATTGATTTATGTTTGGTAACAACTCCTAATGTCATCAAATATAAAATTATTCTCTACAATTCAGTCAATTAAGGGAGCTATTTAGGAACTTCATTAAGCCTATAGAATCAAACTTCATCAACATCCCCCTTTTTCTCCCTTGTATTAGCCCATTGTTATAAAATTAAATAAGTTTTCTTCTAGGTGAGATTCAATGCTGTCAATAAATTATGGCTTTTGTTATATATATTTCTATTTTGGACTATAGTTGAGAAGGTATGGATATGCATCAAATTTGTTTGTTATGGTAGGTGTATAAGGTAGATTAATTATAATTATTGGTAGAGAATTCCATACTGAAGATGAATTATCAAGTTGAATATTCACCAATAAGTTTCTTAATTTGCAATATTGATTAGAAAAATATATTTGTTGGCAGCCAAAAATAAGTAGCATTCTAACAGTAAAAACATTTATAGTACAAAATTAAAAAAACTTTCCTAAAATATTATTTAATATGATGTATTGAAAGTACTTGTCAATCATAATCACTAACACAGGATTAGCATAATCTTTATTAGCTCAGAGGATTAAATTAAGGAAACATTGCAAATGTATTTACTTTGTTGAGTTGAATGCAAATTACTGAATTGGTCGATTATGGGATATCATGGAAGCAAAACGAGAATAATATGGAATGCTATGGTTGAGACTTGGTATTATTGGAAAATGATGTTATTGAGATTATGTTTTTGCTTTTACCATCACAAACCCCTTTTGCTTATGCTAGTATTGTAATTAAAATTTTCTTTCAACGCTATATATAGTAAATACTTTATGACAAATACAAATTGCGAAATTTCATAACATATATGTCCCTCTATCTAGAAAAACGGTGTGAAATAATTTGGTGTGAGAATTTATTTTATGCCGAATTCAGACGTTTTAAAAAAGATAAAAAATCTCATATAATAATTATAATATTGATTTCCTCTTATGTTAACGTGTTTTAAATAATGAAATTTAGGTTACAGTTATTTAATTTGAAATGTTATTGTTATTTTTTAATTGATGAAATTATAAAATTATTAATTATTTAAAAATAAAATAAAATAATTATTATTTGTTTATAAATTTATTTTGACTATCATTATAATTTTTAATTTTATTATTATTATTATTATTTATATTATTATTATTATTTTATTATGTTACATTATATAATTAATTATATTTATATTATTATAACGTAAATGAAAAAAGAAATTGGAAAAGTGAGAAATCAAACCCCATTCATCTTATAAGGAAATACTTCATTTTATTATCTAAGTTAAACTTATTGTGATTTAGTCTTTATACATTCATAATTATAAATAAATTATAATTAATTAACTTTTTAAAAGATATACATGTAGAGAGAATAACCAATTATATATAAAAAAAATATAATTAAACGATTATGTGTATATTTTTTCAAAATTAAAATTATATTTTTATACTTTTCACAAGAAAATGGAAATGTCAAAAAAAAAAGGTAAAAAGAAAAACAAGTGGATGAGAGAAAGAGAGAGAGAGGCTTTAATGATTGTGAGCATGCCTCTACTCTAACTATGTGCCTTTTCAACTGGCCAACACTTCCTTAAATTCTATTATTTTCAAATATCATATAATTAACATTCTACCATTTAAATTTCTTCCTTATAATTACAAGCTTTAAGTTTCCTCCTAATCCTCAGCCTCAGTTCCTACTATCTCACATTCTCACTCCACAAACTCAATATGCTTCCTAAATCAATTCTTACTCTCACATATCAACTGTTTCAAATTTCCAATACCACCAGTTTGGCTACCGATAAGTAAATACTATACACTCATAGGAGATTTCTTTTTTCTTATATATTTTTGGGGGAGGGGAGGAGGGAAGAATAAAATTTAAAACTATAAAATGTATATAAATTCTCGCATTTATATGTAGAATATGTAAGTCTACAACCATAATTTCTTACCAATTGGTGGTAGTACAGAAACACTTAAATGTTGTCAATTGCTCAGGGTTGTGTGTTGTGAAACTTCTCTTACACCATTCCATTCCTTTTGTTGTACTAATAGCTACTACAAACACCTCATATATACCAAACTCCCAGCTGCTCTCAATTACTGATATATATTATTAAATTAAAAAATTAATTATTATTATCCATATTCATATCCAACTAATCCAAATATTCTCCATCTAACATGGGAATAAATTCAAAATTACTCAAGAATACAAACTTTTATTTATCCTCCTAAGTCAGATCCCCAACTATAATGTTTACCAGTAATCATTAGTGTGAGAACTCCGATATGTCAGCAGAATGACTTTATATAACGATAAGAACTGGTTCCTGTTCTACTAAAAAGGTTTTCTTAGAGACTTAAATCCGTGTTGTACTAGAAAGGAGGAGCTACTTCATAGAATTTTTCCTAGAAACTTAAATCCATTGATTTGTGAATTAGGCAACGGCTATAACCAATCCCCACAGCCCGATCTATATTACACTGATATCAATCTGGAGATACTTATTATCATACAGACATCACAAAAACTAACATGTGAGCCCGTAATTGAGAGATATTAGAACAAATGATAGCACGTTAACAACAACAAAAGTTATTGGAGAACGCGCAAATTCCTTTATTTCTTTCTTCCCTTCAAGTTCGCATTCCATATCAGCAAGCGAATGCTCATACAAGGCAATCCAGATGTCTAAATTACAATAGCCCATTACAATAGCCCTGTTTCCATTCACTGGGAATTCATCCTCTGAAAATCCACCAACTGGTATAGATCACCTCGTCTTTGCTTAGTTACAGGGAGATTTGTCCTGAATAATTTAATGAAAACAATTCGTATGAATATTATGACAAGTAAGTAAAAGCTATACATGTGCAGAATTTTAGTGAGAATAAAAGAAAACCTTCTCTGCTCCAATATCGAATAATCAATTTCAGCAATGATGATAGCCTCCTCGTGTTCTGTAGTAGCCAGAACCTCTCCAAACTGCCACATTTAGTATTCCACAGTAAGTACAGACAATTAAAGATATTTTCCGTTTCCATTTGCTATTAGAACTCAGAAAATATAATACTGATTTCCAAAATCAGAACATTAAATGGCTCTACTCAAGGAAAGCTGTTTGTTAAGGATCTACTCACTGGTCCAACAAGAGTGGAATGACCCCAGGCTACATAACCAGATGCTGTATCCCGTGCAGGCGAACAGGTAGCCACATATAACTGTCAGAATATCTTCAAGTTAAGCATCAATTATTCTCCTTAGAGCTTAAAATTTACATATAAACCCCTAACTATACCCTGCTTTAATCACACAATCAACCGCATAAATCTAATAGAAACGGATCAGAAATAGTAAGCAAAAAAAGGAAAATTTATTGAAATCAAACGCCACTATGTAGCTCTGTAGTGGATATACACAAACTGAAATGAATATGAAAAATTACATGAAAAAAAAATAACTCGGGCACTCAATAAACCTGGACTAGTTGTGATTCAAAATTTCAAATATCAGTAAAGGGAATAACTCTCTCCCCTTTTCCTATTTATTCCAGCCTCCTAATAAATATACTGTCTACTGGACAGTTACTAAATTTATCTCTTCCCTACGTACTCCCCGCCCTATATACAGTTATTTGCCTATTCCAAGGCTAATGCTATTAATAAAGAGAAATAGTCTTTTAACACCCCACCAACCACTTCCCAACCTACTTCACAACCTACTTTTAAGGGTAACACGATAATTTAAAAAATGAACTTTTGTATTTGTAAAGAAAAAGAAAAGATGAAAGGTAAAATAGCGGATGTAAAGTAGATGTAAAAATTTATTAGGTATGAAAGTACCATGGACCTCTAATAAATCCTCATGACTCTAAAATTCTATTTGTAACCACACTTCCTCTTCCTGCCATAAACCTTCTTAATAGGTAGTTTACTAACACAATCCCAGCGATTCAAGTTCAACTGTAAAATACGGAGATTCGTAGTGGAGCATTCCAAAAATCCACTGCTCATCTGTGGATAATCAACTTTTAAATACTGAGATGTGTAGGAATTGTGAGCTTTCCTAAAATACATTGCTCGTCAGTGGATAATAGCTACATATTTGGACTTAAGATATACGTAAATATATTGTTGAGACACCACCATGTTGAACAAGGGAAAGAACACAAAAGCAGGTAGCTTAGTAAGCACTCACACCACCGTAGAATAGCATGTCATCATGTTCAACACTTTTGAACAAGATACTTGTCAGACACGCCTCTGGCACGTGTCTGATAAAAGATCTTATTCGGCTCTTACACCTAATTGACACATCTTGAACATCTCTCCCACACGACTTGAACATGAGTAAAAAAATTTAAGCCGACACCTACTTTTAGCTGAACACTTCCTGGACACTACTATAATAAAAAGATGAAAAAGAAATTAAAAGAAAACAACTTATAATATAAATAATACATGCATGACCCATTATTTTAGGCTAGTTTCTGTAAGACTTAACTAGTTATTTTAACTAATAAGATGCATGTTTTTAATTTGGAATTCTATTGTCAAGGATGTTATTAAATGGAAACTGTAACAAATTTGTTTTCATAGCGTGAATTATATAAATCTTAAATATCAATTTGAGTTTTTTTGTCACGTTGATTACACACACACGTGTGCTTCACAGAAGGTAGCATACGATTTCAATTTATCACATATACAGGGGGTGGGGAGTTTGATTTCTTATTTACAATGCATACCGTCTCTCAATTCAAAGCTAATTTTTCAAGAATACTGTTCGGTTGATCCATCAAGAGCTAAACTAAATACATAAATGAAAACAATTAGATTATTTCGAATTTCATATACTATTAAATAAAATAGTCGTATTCATACATTAAAACCCTACATAAGTTCGAAAAAATAAGGGAGCATTACCTGATTATCTGTAGCCCTGCACGAAAAGAAACAAAGTATAGATTAGAAATGAAATTTTAATTTGTCGTTACAACTTAATCATAACTATTTTATCGAAGTTAAAATAAAAAATGGTTTTCCATGCGAAAGATAAGGAAGAGTCAAAAGAAAAAAATGAAATAGAACAAGGAGAAAGGTAACCCAAATATGGATTTTGACTTCAATTATGATCAGCAGTTTCTTGTTAACTACAAACAAGATTATATTTGTCTACAAATGCCTATTACAAATTATAAATATGGTTCAGAAAACTATCGTCCAATTTAGTGGATGTAATTAGTTAAAAAACCAGTTAAGTTTCGAGTTTATAGAGTTTGTTTACAGACAGTAACATGTTATTGGCTTCAATATTTTAAAGTTGACGATTTCGAATTTTAGTCCCTAGTTAAATTTTATTTATGATTAATCCTAAATTTAACAAAAAATAATGTGGCTTTAGTTCCTCACTTGAGACAAAAAGCATATGGTTTTATAATTTTCAACGACTAAAAATGAATAAAAATCAAAAGATATTAATTTCAAATATTGTCACATGTTTAAAGATAAAAATATATTAGGTGGCAAGCATAAATTAAGGGAAACTTACAAGACTAGATAGGGTCATAAAATTTAACTGAAACACAACTAAAACATGTGTTCAAGGTTGCTAAATGTTTCACTTAGTTGTATCCATCACTACCTTGCCCTCTGCAATAACTCCCAATGTAATGGTCCAGTTGTCATGTTAAATGCGCCGGGATAGCAGAGTAAGTGAGCACCTGAAGTCAAAAGATAACTGATACTGTAAGTTTGTCAAATCTCAGAACAAGAAAATAATAACAATAGTTGTGTTTGTTTGTTTTCAAATCAACACAACTTGATAATTAATCTCAATTGATCCTTGAAAGTACATACAAAAAAAGAGGAATAATTGACAGATAACATAATAAAGGGAAGGAAATACCATACCAAGAACTACGGATTTGAAATTTCTTTTAGTATATCCCTGAAATAAGAAATACACAGGCAGTGTTGCCTAATGCATGTGAACCGATCTCTCCTACCCATCCCAAAAAAAATAAAAATTGGTACTATTTGATGCTAATAGCATAACACTTAGGAGGCATGGATAAAAACATTTTGGAGAACTCAAATCATAGGCAACCAATCAAAACTAGAGAGAGATTAATTGTTTCCAAATATATTAAATACGGAAAGACAAACCTCTAGCAGCATATATCATTGCTAGTTCTGGAAACCGAATGTCATAACAAATGCCTATGCCAATGCGTCCAACCTCTGCATGAATCAACTCACCATTTCAATTTGTTTACTCAAACATAACTAACCTCTGGAATTCTATATAACTGTTTCCTCTTTCATATCACACATACACATATACTCACATACGAGAAGCCAGAAATATGTAAAAACATTTAGTCTGAACAAGTAATATAATTCACAAAAATTCCTGCATAGAGACATACAATGGCTGATTGTGCGTAAGATATGGTAGAGTAGCATGTAAGTTCAAGATGTCAAGGACAAGTAAACTTAATACCAAAGTATATATGCATGTACTAAACATACGAGAAGCCAGAAATACGTAAAAACATTTACTCTGAACAAGTGATATAATTCACAAAAATTCCTGCATAGAGACATACAATGGCTGATTGTGCATAAGATATGGTAGAGTAGCATCTAAGTTCAAGATGTCATGGACAAGTAAACATAATACCCAAGTATATACACATATACTCACATACAAGAAGCCAGAAATGCGTAAAAACATTTAGTCTGAACAAGTGATATAATTCACAAAAATTCCTGCATAGAGACATACAATGGCTGATTGTGCATAAGATATGGTAGAGTAGCATCTAAGTTCAAGATGTCATGGACAAGTAAACATAATACCCAAGTATATACACATATACTCACATACAAGAAGCCAAAAATGCGTAAAAACATTTAGTCTGAACAAGTGATATAATTCACAAAAATTTCTGCATACGCATACAATGGCTGATTGTGCATGACATATGGTAGAGTAGCATTTAAGTTCAAGATGTCATGGACAAGTAAACATAATACCAAAGTATAAAACTGCATTTCCTTCATCCAAGTTAACCATAATAACTTTAGGGGTTTATTCAAGTCAACAACCACAATAACTTCCATTTCCTTTATTCTGCGGCCTGCCTATATTATCATTACCAGCTCAGTACTTTAAATTTTAATAGAACATGAGTTAGAATGTGTGATGAGAGAACATATTATACCCGTGTCAACAATCGTTGGTGTCTCCCCAGCAGTAAGAGTTTTTGACTCGATAAAGGTAATCTTCCCAGGGATGTCAATATCAAAAAGATGTATCTGCAGGATAGGCTGTATGTCAGAAATTACACAACAACAAAGCACATTCTGAAACCAATTCACGCACCATTTACCTCCCAAAATTCCATTAAATTACAAAATTCAATGTCCAAGATAAGGAAGTATTATTCGGAGGAGCGGTACCTTGCGGTGCTTGGCAAGCAGCTTTCCATCAGTGCCGAAAACGCAACAAGTGTTGTACAAGCGACCTCCAGAACGTTCTGGAATGGAACCACCGACGATGGTAATTTTCAAGAGACGAGAGAGTTCAGAGAGCATGGCGGTGGAAGGAGAAGCATCGGCACCGGCGTCAATATCCTCAGCGTAGACAGGGAAACTGTCATTGGAATAAGGACTGTTCCAAATTTCCTGACAAAACAGGTCGCACTCACTCTTAGAATTGGGACGTAAAACCTAACTCAATCCCAAAATCTCGTTCAAAAACATATGAAAGTTTATCAAAATCAAAGTTGTTCACAAAGTAGAACGCGTGATCATGTTCATCAGAAGAAGTAAAAAGAAGGGAAAAGAAAAAGGAACTGACAGGCAAAAGAACAAGCTGAGCGCCCTTGGATGCAGCGTCCTGAATGGCGGTGCGCGCGTGAGCGATGTTCCTGTCTTTGTCGGGAGTGACGGAGAGTTGACAGAGGCCAATTTTGAACTGAAAGAGAGGAAAGCGCGTGAGGTGAGTGAGCGGGAACGAAGAGAGAGGGAGAGAGAGTGAGAGAATTTACCTTGGACAGAGGGGGAGAGGGCATGGGAATGGCGGGTGGGGCCCGGGCGCTTTCGGAGCTGAATGAAGCGGCGGCCATGATTGGAGAGTGGTGGCGGTGGATTGCGCGGCGGAGGAGACGGGAGGGGGAGAAAGAGGGGAGAGTGAAAGAGAAGGTGAAAAAGGAGTTGGAAGAATAAGAGTGGTGGAGAGTGAAAGATTTGAAGTTAAGCAGTGATGGTGATATTGCCAATGCTTTCATTTCTGATTCTGAAAATCCAAACCCTTCACTTTGATTTCAGGTCAGCTCATCGGATGTGGGAGAAGGAACTTACCAATTCAACTGCTAGTTTTTTTTTTTTTTTTTTTTTTCAGTATTGTTGTGTATCAATGTGAGGTGAGAAACACAAATTAACAAAAATAATTCCATTCAAGTGTGAAATCAAATTAAAACCAGTAATGCAACTAAATTAAATAAAATTTATAAATAAAGTGACAAAAAAGTTAATTTTCCATAAAAAAAGTAAAGTTAAAATTACAAAAAAAATTGCAATAAAATAACAGTACGCTTTTTAAAAATTATAATAACTAGGAATGGCAAGAAGAAGTGAAGCCACTTACTTCTTAGCAACAACTTCACTTCTACTGGGCATCAGGGAAGGGATTCACACTTGTAAATACAGATATTATGTGTTTGTGTATCCGTAAGTTTATGATAAATAAAATAGTTATTACAATAAAAAATAATTATCAAAACGTTATTTTAGTAAGAGCAATGTTATAAAAACTGTTACATGTAAAAATTAATTATGAAAATTGCCTTCCATGATATTTTAGCTTTTTAAGAATATAATAATTTATATGTTTTTTATATGTCCTGATTTATTATTCTATATTTATTGATCAATTTCATTGTTAAGTTTATATTTAAATTTTCTTTATTTTCAAAATTTTGTAAATATTTTCCAAAATGAAACAAACAGCAATAAAAATATTTCAAAATTTTAAAGAATAAAAAAATGTTTAAATTATTTTATATATATATATATATATATATATATATATATATTAATCTAGATATAATAAAAATATAAATTATTTTGCACTTTTTTTAATTTTCTTTTAACTATCAAGTATAAGGATGAACTTTTTTAAAGAATTTTTTTCTTCTCTTAAAATGTTTGGATGATAATCGAGGTAAATGTGTGTTGGACTAGCTCTACGAGGACATTTATGAGATATATTTAAGAGTTTGATAAAGGTATACTATTTTGGCCAATATTTCATAGAGACTCTCATATGAAAAATGCCAAAGAATACCAAAAATATGATCCCTTGTAATAATAGCCTCTTTTGATCATTTACAACATGAAAATTAGACATACTCAACTCGTTCCCTTTACCAAAAGATATATAAATAATGAGTATCAATTACTTCACTTAATAGATATTATCAATTAATTTCAAATTTTCAATACCACCAATTTGGCTACCCGATAAGTAAATACTAGAAATGTGTATGGGATTTTTGTTTTCTTCTATATTCTTTTGGGAATAAGAGGAGGAAGGAACAAAATTTAAAATTTATATGTAAAATATGTAAGTCTACAACCATAATTTCCTACCCAATTTGTGAAAGTACAGAAACAATGGCTGAAAAATATATTTCTTAGATGTTGTAAATTGTTCAGGGTTGTGTTGGGCAACTTCTCTCAAACCATTCCATTACTTTTATTGTACTAATAGTCACTACAAACATCTAATATATTTATATGAATGAATGATGATATTTTGAAGCTACACAAAATAAAATACAATCATTTGATATTAAAATAAATTATTATTTTATTATTATATAATATTTTATTTAATAAAACAAATTTCAAATGAATATAATTTATAGAAAATAATATCAAATTATAATTATTCTTGTTATCACCAAACTCACAGCAACTCTCAATTAATGATATATTATCAAATTAAAAAAAATAAATTATTATCTATATTCATATCCAATTAATCCAACGTCAAAACAAAATAAATTCAAAAATACTCACGACTAAAAATTTATTTATCCTCCTAATTCAGATCCCTAACCATAAGGTTTACGAAAAGAAAAACCCCTGACAACTTACATCTTGACCATATATGAATGTATAATGAGTGATCATTAATGTGAGAACTCCGATATATGTCAGATGAAGGACTTTCTATAACGATAAGAACTGGTTCCTAATTTTTCTTTGAAACTTAAATCCGTGTTCTACTAAAATGGAGGAGACATTTTGTGCAGCCCGTAATTGAGAGACATTAGAAGAGATTTCAATACGGTAAATCTAGGTTTTTATAATGATGAAGGGGAACGACGTTATAGTGGAAAGTCTTCATAATACTTTTTCATAACAATCAACTTCAATTTTCCAACGGTCAATAACGGTCAGTTGCACCTCTTAGTCCCTATATAATTCCCATGCATTCCACCCATATTCTCTATTACACTTTTTATCGTTGTCTCAATTATCGACAAATCGTATCAGAAGTTCATATTCCCAGTGGCGGCGCTGTCTTTTGGCGCCGCTACTACACCCATTTCCCACCGTTAAGTGTTTTTGTGTCTCCAATGCATCCATGGATAACAAGTGTAATAACCCCTCCGACTCATTTCACATTCCACTCATCAGTAACTATATCGAACCAGACCCCGCACTTGTCTATATGTTCAATGACCAACCCAATGTAATGCCCCAGCAACGAAATGCACAACAAAATGATCCTTTTGTCGTTGAACATGACGATCTTTCCTTCACTGGTCTAACGATTCAAGATGTATCCACTCATAACGATAATGATCTTACCATAGGAGGAGGAGTTAACTTGGACACGGGGGGTTGGTCCACGAGGAAGCGTAAAATTTCCTTCATGGATTCAATGATTGAAGATCATCCCATGCCTGACAATAATAATTTTCCCGACGAAGAAAATATGAATGCACACATAAATCTTAACGAACTTCGATTTTGGCCTCCCGAACCATTTGATATTGATATTGAAACCTACTTTGACCCATTTCTTCATAGCTTGATCGACCGGGACATCTCAATTTTCGATCTATCCAATGATGAACTCATTGCACCCTCCTCGCAGCAACAAAATTCATTGCCCCAACACCAACACGAAGTGCCAAAACAACAAAATGCGCTGCCCCAACTCCTCCATACACTGCCCCAAAGCCAAAATGTTTATCTATTTGGCAATGAACAGATTCATGTTCCCATCCTGAATCCAACGTTCCAAGATCAATCCTTGAATGCCAATAATAATTTTACCGCTGGAGGAGAAGTTCCTAAAATTGATGTGGAGTGTCCATCGAGGAAGGGTAAACAATCCATGGCTGAACATCCACTATTAAAGCATGGTATACTGAATGAAGAAGACGTGATCGCACTTGATCATTGGCCCCCGTCACCAAAGTCATTATCTTGCTCTTGCTGTCAAATTCTTAGACAAATAATTCACACAGATGGTAATCTAGTTTTGAATACAATACACAAATATACTTAATTTTTCCACCATATTTTCTCTCGTTTTCATTTTCTTCAAATTTTAAATACTCGGCAGGTTTTAAGTTTGAAAAGCTAGAGATTCATGGATCTCTCGGGGTGATTGGCCACGCAATATTCCACGTTCAGGATTTGACACCGGGGGGTGAACCTCCAAGAGAAATTTATCAAATGATTGAGTAATTCTAACTTCTTTTGGTGTTGTTATTTATTTGCATCGATGCATGAGTGTTTGATTATATAAAACAAAGTTTCTTTGTTAATTCAAGTCATAGTTTTTAGTTCCTGTCTGCATTTATTAACCTTAATCTTTTTCGGTATTACCAGTTTCTGCCTCAAAAGCATAGAAGAAATAAGGAGTTTCCTGGTAGCGTACTGCAAGGATAAGACAAAATTAGGGCTGGTTACTCTGGATGATCCGTTGTCTGCGTATTATGATACCATCTGCACTGGACTTGATTGGGCTGAACATTATAATGACGGAGACGATGACTTGAGTCCACGTTGGTCTTCTTCTCTTGATATTGTCACGTTTTCTCTTCGACCATTCATGACAATTTCACCTTTCAACCGTATATCCTGAGTTTTGAATGTTTATTTTTGTAGCCAATGGCACAGAACCTGAGTCTGACTCTGAGCCCGATCCTGAGCCCGAGCCTGAGCCGGAGACTGTTCCTGAGCCTGAGCCTGAGCCTGAGCCTGAGCCTGTTTCTCAGCCTCATAATGGAGAGGCTTCAATTACTAAGCCTAAGCCGAAACGTAATATGGCAGTTCAGGTAGTGCATTCTGTTTGCTTAAGAAGTTTTGCGTAACGTACTGGTTTTAAATATTTTGGCTCTTTTTTGCGTTACACAGAGAAAGAGAGTACCAACGATGACAATGAATGATTTGAGCCCTTACTTCCATTTAACTATTAGGGATGCAGCGGATAAACTGGACGTAAGCGACTCTGTGGTGAAGAAAATCAGCCGCTTGGGAAACTTAAAAAGGTGGCCCCAGAGAAAGGTTTGCATGCATGCAACTCCCTTAGTTTGGTTTTGTTCTTTTATTTTTGGTGGATTTATCACTATTTGTTGAACATCATGGTCCTGTGTCTGGATTCCTCAGCTGCAAAGCCTTGCGAAGGATGTGAGAGTGCTGAGAAAAGCATTGAATTCACCCCATGAAGGGACAAGGGAGAGAGTTCGACAGGAAATTCAAAGACTCCAACGAGAAATGGTTGCGATTTGTGGTGGAGTTGTCCCAACCGGAATAGAAATGGTCCAATTCGAAGAAGAATAGTGTATGTTTAGTGTTGTTGAGAGGAGACATGTTTATCTCGTTAAGACTTCTCGGTGGTGATGTTGACTGTGAGTGTTTTTGTGGATATAATTTATTTTTGTAATTACTTTGTGAAGTTATACCTTTTTAATAAGTTATCATAAGTGAAACTACTAATTTTGTCGTGACTAATTCCCTTTTCAATTTTATGTATGTCATTAATTCTAGCAAAGATATTAATGGTCATTACTTTCTGATGAAAATTTCATCACCAAAAATGAAAGAAAATAATGTATCATCCATATGACAAACCAGAAAAATGTATATAAACTTATGCTTAGTATACTTTTTGAATTTAACTAGGATATGTAATTGTGACAACAATTAGACATGATGACATGAAGTGAACAAATGGGACAGAATTCCACATAAGTGAGATGAAATATGACTGAAAGATGAAAGTTGGCACCTATATGCCAGATCAATGTTCTTCAATAATAAATTCCATTCTACTTATGTTCCTATACATTGATACTACAACAACTAGGTGCATGGCATGGTTTACTACAACAATTTCATTTGGGTCCGTTTTTGTGAGTGGTAATATGACTTTTTTGGTGTAATTTTTCACTGTCAAAATAAACAGTTTTTTTATTATATATATATAAATAGATAAATTTTGTCAGTTTGGTATAAATTGTGCTGCTGACATAACAGGAATTAAACCACTGTTATATTGAAGTTGTGCTACTTGTCACCATGTATTTTGAACTGAAATAATAAAATAACAAACTTTTATCTTTAATTATTTTTTTTTCAATCTAATGTAGGCCATCATGCATTTTTAACATATTTTGACTAAAACATTAGTACACATGTCAAATCAATTGAGTGTTCGAGTTGACAAAAACAAGTCTTAATAAATCTAACAAATCGACAAAAAGACAACCATAATAAATGAAAGGAAAATTATCCCTAAATAAATGGGTTGACTTAGGTTAGGTTAATTGGCATTTTATAATTAAAAAAATATTTAGCATTATGTTTTTTATATAATTTTGGAGTAGCTATACTCTTTTCTATACATTATAAATAGTTAATTAATTAATTAATTAACTAACAATTTATAGACTGGATTGTATTAATGATATTTAATGTTTTGTTTCAAAACTTTAGTCCTTTAGTCCAGTTTAAAACCAAAGAGTGTGATTATTAGTTAGGTGCCAATGGCTCAGGCATTTGGAAAAGCCATAGCAAAAGGTTCTTCTACTTCCTCGTCTTCTTCATCCACCATTCCAACCCCAAATCTCTGTCTCGTAACCTACATCACCTCAATCCTTCAAAACCTAAATCCCCAAAACCCAGATTTCTCATCTCTCACAAAATTCTCCCCTCACCTCACCCCAAACTTGGTGGTTCAGGTGATCAAGAACCAAAAGAACCCACACCACGCCTTTCACTTCTTCAACTGGGCCTCCAACCCCAACCCCAACCCTAAGAACTACTCCCACACCCCCTCCTGCTACGCCGCCATCACCGACCTCTTGCTCTCCCACTCCCTCTTCTCCACCGCCTACTCCCTCCTCCGCCACTCCAACAAACTCTCCGACTTCCTCATCTGCAGATTCATCAACGCTCTCGGTCACTGCGGCGATATAAGGGGCGCCATTCACTGGTTCCACAAAGCCAAAAACTTGGGAACAGGACGCTGCGTCTACTCATGCAACGCCATCTTGGGCGTGCTCGTCAGGGCCAACCGTGTCAATATTGCCAAGGCCATCTACGATCAGGTCCTCGCAGAAGCTGTGGTGGAACCCGATGTTTACACTCACACCACCATGATTCGTGGGTTTTGCAAAGTGGGCATGGTCGAGAGTGCGCGCAAGGTGTTCGACGAAATGCGCTGCGAACCCAACATGGTTACTTACAACACGTTGATCCACGGGTTTTGCAAGAGGGGTGACATGGAGGGTGCCAGGTGGGTTTTTGACAGATTGCTAGAGAGTAAGAGTTGTGAGCCGGATGTGGTGAGTTTCACCACTTTGATTGATGGGTATTCGAAGAGAGGTGAATTCCAAAAGGCGGTGGAGTGTCTGAAGGAGATGATGGAACGAGGGTGTTCTCCGAATGTTATGACATACAATGCCTTGGTTGAAGGTCTTTGTTTGAGCGGAGAAGTGGATGAGGCAAAGATGATGATGAGTAGGATGCGGTTGAATGGTTTGAAGGACAATGTCGCCACGAACACTAGCTTGTTGAAGGGGTTGTGTATTGTGGGAAGGTCTGATGAAGCTTTTAAGCATTTGAGGGTAATGGTTAGTCGGGGGATGAAGCCGGATGTGAAAGCGTATGGGGTTGTTGTGAATGAGTATTGCAAGATTGGAAAACCAAGAGAAGCAGTCTCACTTCTGAGAGAAATGGTGACGAGGGGTGTTAAGCCAAGTGTGTCAAGCTTCAATGCAGTGTTTAGAGTTCTTGTGGATGAGGGGAAGACTGATGAAGGAGTTCTTCTTTTGAAGCAGATGAGTCAGATGGGATGCTCACCCAACTTCTTGTCGTATTGCATATTGATATGTGGCCTCTGTAAAGTGAAGGGTAGGATGCTGGCAGTTGAAGAGCTTGTTTCGGACATGCTTCAGAATGGGCATAACCTGGATGCCACTATGTATAGCTGCTTACTTGGGAGATATTGTGAAGACGGGGATGAAGAAATGGCACTAAACACATTTTATGACATTATGAACAAGAATTTTGTAATCAAGCAAGACATTTTCTGCACTTTTGTGAAGGTGTTGTGTGCAAAGGGGAAATTGAAAGAGGGGGAGACAGTGTTTGAGAGGATGCTTGTTCAGGGGATTCCAGTTAAGTGGGAAAGCTGAGGCTAATGTAACAGGGAAACATTAACGTAATTTTCAGACAATGCAATTCTTGCAGAGCTACAGTGAAGGAGGGTGTTAGCTTAATCCAGCGCTGGAAGTTCATTTTATGTTCAGTTTCAATTTTCTCACATATACACTCTCCATATTTAATCTTGTTTTCTTTAGAAAGAGCTTTCACAGAACTTTCCGGAAATAATAATGAAAGATTTCATACATCTCAGAGTATATTTTTTTTTATTTATACACTTTTTAACTGTTTATTCTGCAATCTATAATTATTTATCCATATATCTAAGATGAATTTAATAATATCTAAAACGAAATTCAGCACGTAAAAAATATTATGCATCTAATTTATTTTATAGGCATTTAATATATAAACATATTTATTTATATAATTTTTAAATAAAAGGTAATTGATATTTATAGGTAATAACCAGAATTTGTAAGGGAATTAGTTGATTGATTAAGATCAAAACTCATTTAAACTATATTTTAATATTAAGTAAAGTTTATAGATAGAAAAGTTCATTATTCAAACTTTTTTAAAATATTTTTTTTCCTTTTCTTTAAATTTTTTTAAAGATTAGTTAAATTATTTTATATATGAAAACCTAACTTATACATCTTAGTGGAGGATAGAGTAAATTCATAATTTGTTTTAGAGTATTGTTATCGTATTAATTAAGTTGGTTTTGGAAAAAGTTCCGTGATAAAGCTCGGTGTTTGCATATGTTTTTTTTTATAAAGATGAATATTAGTAACTCAAAGGTGATTGATTTAGTCGGAAAAGTGACGTGGTAACAATATTTTAATTTTGAAAATTTTATGTGTTAGTTTGAAAATATGTAAATGTTTGAAATTAAATGAGAATGTTATTTGAGTTTTTATTGATACATATTTAATTTAAATTGAATATTGTAAGGCATGGTATTTAAAGAAAGAAAAATAAAAACACACGAAAAACAAAAGCACACGACTTCTCCTCTTCCATTTTCCTTTTCTTCTTTTTTCTTTCTCCCTCAATCAAGTTTTCTCTAATTTTTCTTTTCTATATCTGATATAGATTTTAGTACCTTGCAGTAATTCGAGAGTTAGGAATCATTTCTAACCGATCAGAATCTCAAACACAGTAAATTCATAATTGTTCTAAAGATTTTTTATTATCTGTTTTTTCTTAGGTTTTTATTATCAATTTTAGTAGAAACAGTTGAGAAAAGTATTTTTCTCAACTTAATTAAGATTATACTGAAATTTGGTTTTGTTCTTAAAACTTGTTCTAGATCCCTAGATTTTTGGATTAGTATCTCTATCAGGTATCAAAGGAACTGGTGTAGAGATCTTCGTCAGGTAAGGGAAGCTAGTAACTTGTTTTATACTAATGAGTTACTTTCAAATAGAACTTTAACATAAAAAAATTTAATATATAATTATCAGTGCTCAAGTCTTTCTTACAGGTCTGACTAGTCCTTGAGCATTGAATATGTTTGATTGTTTATCTTGAATTGATGTGATTAATTGATCTTATTTGAGTAATGGTGTTCAAAAGTAATATGTGGAAACTTTTGATTGTTGTTTAATGGATTGAATATGACTTGTGATAAGAGTTTGATAGTTATGACCTGTGGATATGTCTTTATATATGATTGATTGAGAAATTGTATATGATATTGTGTTTGTGCACTTATATAAAGTGGTGAAGTTTTCTTGACACTATGGTAATTGAAATGGAAAGTGAATGAAAATTGATGATGTATGATATGAATTGTATGTGATGCGTAGGCATAGTGTTTTCAGGAAAGAAAACATCTGTGTTGAGAAATAGGATGTGCATTGTCTAAGGATTTGGTTTAACAATTGATATCCTCACTCTACTAGTGATAGGAATCAAATACATGAATATTACTAGGTGGTGAGAGTCGAAGGAGGTTCATACGACTGAAACTGCAGCTTGAAAGAGGGCTGGTCAAGACAGTCATATGGATTAACCTTGTCATATGATGTTAATGGTAATGAGATGAGACACACAAATTGAGAGTAGTATGACAGGTGCAGATCTCGGGGTCTATTCAATGCACGAGTCTTCCGAAAGTAGATTGAGTCTGTCTATATTATGTGATGTCCTGAGTTGGATGATAGATATTGTCAATTGACTGTTATGTGTTAAACGATGTATATTTGTGATTATTTGAGATTAATTGAGATATTTTGAATTATTAGCTTACCCTTTCTTGTTTGTGTGGTGTGTTTGTTTCTATTGCGATGATCGTGTTATACACGGGAGCAGATAATGTTGCAGATAGTGCTGTGAAAGATGCTCTCGAATGAGCCAGTTGCAGCTTTAAAAGTTTTTTGAAAAACTCTTATTTTGTTTATATGTATATATGCGTAAATGTAACTAGTTATGTTTTAATTCCTTTTAAAGAGAGAAATCTTTTGAAGTACAATGTTAGTGTATGGTTTTATATATATATATATATATATTATATATATATATATATATATATATATATATATAAATCTATATTGTGCATTATATTTTAAATACTGATTTGGATAGATTAGATGTTATAAATAATTTTTGGGGTGTTACAAATATCATTCTTTATATATTGATATGGTGAATAAATTTTTGTATGTTAACTTGTTAAGCTTTTTAAATTGAGCTTTATATATAAGTTTTTATGATAATAGTTATTTCTTTACATTTATTATGTATTGATTTTATGAATTTATTTCAGCAACTAAAGTTACAAATTGTAATATTGATTTTGTGTAAAGTTTTGGTAGGAATGATTTTTTTTCTATTTTCACTTAATCTAACATACTAAGGATTCAACATTTACTCTTTTGGCTCCATTTTTGTATCATTATAAAAAACTGACTTTATTATCAACTTTATTTTTGTTTAAGCGAGAATTTTCCCGTTCAAGTGAAAATTGAGAATAAATTTTACCTTTCTCTTATAGTTAGATTTTCACTTAATCTAAAGAAATAATTTGTTTACCTCTTTAATTGATTGAATGTAAATGTTAAAAGATTGTAAATAGAATATTGATTTATGTATTTCATTGAATTATGATTTGATTTAAGTGATTTTATATGAAAAAAGTGATTGAAAATGATAAGAATTAAGTAAATATAAGGTCACAGATTTGTGATGACATGAACTATTATTTATATTGTATATTAAGTATTTTTATATACAAAGAACAATTTTTTTGTTAGAGTGATAATTCAAATAACGAATAATAAGATATTAAATGGTGAAAAGTTAAGTAGGATTGTTATCACTCATTAATTGTGCGACTTTAATTATAATAAACTTACTTTAATTCATCATTCACAAGTTCACTTCTAAATCTTAGTATTGTTTTGAATGAAATGTTATTATTTGACAGGACATACAATTTAAACTAATATTATATAGATATCAATTGATATTTTATTTATTAAATATCCTTTTGTAAATAAACTTATTTGTATGAGTTCTAATGGTTTATATGTTTGTGTTTATTTAATGTTTCATATTATATGTTTTTAATTTTGTATTTTTTTCTATATTTCTCTTTCTTATATATCTAAACAACGAGATTGCAATAATATTAAGATTTGTTTTTTTCTCCATCACTCTTGGTTCCTTTCTACTCTATTTTTATCTTAAGAATGAAAACATTATCAGTAATTTATAAATATTTATGTACAAAATTTTTGAGAATAGTAGCCAGGTTAATTATAAATAAATGCTTGGAAACGCAAGCTGAAAACTGACAAATTGTAAATAGTTTACACTAAGATTGTCTTTACAATAATGCATTGCATTGCATAATTTTATGAATTTTTTTACAATTTTTTATGTTCAAGTCGTGTGTATTAAGAAGAATTTGATAATTTTTTTATTCAAAATAGTATGAAATGATACTACTCTAGTAAAGTGGTTTTTAAAATTTTATAGAATTGTGAAAGCACGTTTTTTATTTATCTTTTTATATTCATTCATACTGTTTTTATGAATTCCTTTTGGATCTAGCGTGTGTATAAATATTTTATTAATTTTTTGGAAATTTTAAAATAAATATATTAATTTTAATTTTAAATTAGTTTTTGTATTGAATTTTTTTATGAAACGGCAGCTTGTTGATTAAATTAATGATGTTAATTTAATTTAATCAAGAAAATAAAAAATAAAAAATTAGTCACTAATTTAAAAAAAAAACATTAAACACAAATATTAATTTAAAATTAAATTAATATATAGTTTTTAATTTTTTTCAATAAAATTATAAAACGTTAAAAATAAAATAGACATTAAATTAAAAAAATAATTTATAAACAAAGTAAGTGAAAATAAACAAAATTTAAATGTACTTCTTTCCACGGTTAAAAAAAGGGTAAAACCAGTCTTTGACGATAACTTCAAATTTCCTAACGATCAATAACTGTCACTCGCGACTCTTAGTTATTATAATTATATAATCTAATTCACGTACATTCCATCAACATAGTGTCTTTAACACTTATTATCATTGTTTCAACCTCCATGTCAGAAGTTAATATTTCCAGTGGCGGCGCTGTCTTTGGCGTCGCTGCTGTACACATTTTATTTTCTTCACTGGTTTAGCTTTTTTTATTTTTTCTCTGATGCATAGCGTTTAAATGTATCATCCATGGACAACAATTACAAAAAGTACTCCCACTGATTTCACAATCCACTTATCTGTGATTATATCGAACGAGACCCCACGCTGGTTTATAGATTCAATGACAACCAACAACAAAATGTTCCTGATGTTATTGAACACTTACCATTGAAAAACACTTCGTGGATCCAATGATCGAAGATCATGCCATGTATGGCAATAATAAATTTCTCAATGGAGTGAATATGGGTGCACACATAAATCTAGATGAACTTCGATTTTGGCCTCCTGGACCAAAGCCAATGTTCTGTACTTGCTGTCAAGTTCTTAGACAATTGATTTACACCAATGGTAATCAAGTATTGAATCATGTCACATTCCAGGTTTAATTTTTCCCCATACTTCTTTCCCTTATTCATTTTCTTTAAATTCACAGGTTCTGACTGTGAGAGGTTTGAGATTCATGGAGAGATCGGAGTGATTAGCCATGCCATAGTCCACTGTCAGAATTTCACACCAGATGGACTTTCATGTGATGACTATCGCAAGATTGAGTACGTTCTAAAACTTCCAATCAAGTAAAGTTTTTGCATGGAGCGATGTTATCTAAAACAAAGTTTCATTGTTATTTTATGTTTTAGTGTATGCTTCTCAATCTTCTACTCTTGTCTGCATTGATTAATTCGTTTTGGGTGTTGGGGATTATATATCAGTTTCTGCAACAGTAGCACAGCAGAAATTAAGAGTTATCTGGTGAAATACTGCGCACAGAAGAATAAATTAGGGTACATTGCTCTGGAAGATCCCTTGTCTTCTTATTATAAAGCCCTCTGCACAGGTCTGGAAACTGTTGAAGTTTTCATTGACAGAAGACGAGAACACAATTCCACGTTGGTCTTCATAATCTCATAATCTCTGGTTGTCTCTTTTTCTCTTCGACCCCAGTCATTCTTCAAATGCTGAGTTTTGAATTGTTTGTACAGAAAATGATGTGGAGGAAGACTCTGAGCCCGAGTCAGGGCCTGAGAATAAAAGGGCTTCAGCTTTTAAACCCAGTCGCCAAATTCAGGTGATACATCTTTTGTTTTTCTAGAAAGTGTTGCACTTGTATGGTTGTAATAAAGGGGCAAGTGTTTGAATATATTTGAAGGAGTAATTTTGTGTTTGGGGTACAGATAAAGAGAATGAAAACGCTGACATTGAATGATTTGAGGGGTGTATTCCATTTAACCATTAAGGATGCAGCTGCACAAATAGGTATATCAGTCTCCGGCATAAAGACAATTTGTCGCAGGGAAAATATAGCTTACTGGCCCCAAAGAAAGGTACAATGGTGCATGCAATTTGATTCATTCTATGTGAATTGTTATATTCTCTGGTGAACATAACTTATCTTGAAACATATATATAGGTGACAAGCTTGGCGAAGAGGGTGCAAGTTCTGAAGAAAAGATTGGATTCACCTGATCCAGTGATAAGGAAAACAACTCTAGAGGATATTCAATGTTTTCAACAATTGATAATTGGGTGTTGTGGTGGAGTTACCCCAACAGTAATAGAAATGCTCCAATTTCAAGAATAGTTAGTGTTCTTGATTGCTAGAAGAAGCTACTACCATATTCTTCAAAGTTCACCTTTATTCTAACCTTTTAGGTGATGAGAATTAGGTTGGAGGTTGTAATTTTTTTTTTACTATAATTGAATTTATATTTATGTGTATACTTCTATACTTATTTTTTTCTTGATATTAATAATGTGTAAATGTATACACAAGAGATTGAGATTGCATATAGATTTTTTTTCCTAAACAAGTCGTTTTTTAGAAAAATTATGAAATAAGATTTTTTAAAATTTGTTTATAAATGCAAGTTCAGTTCTTACTGGTTAACATAATTTGTTAATAAATATAAAACAGATTTCCTTTTATTACAGATCATTATTATTCATGAGTGAGAATTCAATTATCCCATAATCAAATCTTGACTTATAAACAATAAATAATCTATTTGTGTAAATAAATTTAAGAACATTATTTATGTACTCAAAAAAAGGTCAGTTTTTTTATGGCACTTGGATTAGTTAATGGAAGAGAAGGAGACTTTTCTTAACTATTGACTATTAAAAGAAACATAATCACCTTTTTTATAAAAAATTATAAATTTATAAAAAAAAGTTATGGATAAATAAAAAAAAATTCACCTAGTGACGCTCATAGGATTTTATAAAATAAAATAAAAATATTTATATTATTTAAAAAGTAAAAAAAATCACTGAAAAAGTAAAAATAAGTCAAAATTTAAAACACATATGACCTCCTCCATATTTTCCCTTTAAAAAATGAGAGTATAAAACAAAACTTTAGGTAAAATTAAAAAAACCCAATTTACTACTTCCTCTAGCCATATTTAAGAGAATTTTGATAGGGTTTTATAAATTGAGTTCGTTGGTTTCCCTTTCCCTCCATCTTTTCTTTTAACGGAACAGTCTCTGCACCACATGCACATGGAGGCAGCTGCAGCTGGAGGAACTCCCCCGAGACGCGCTACCGTCGACGACGTCTTCTTGGATTTCAAGGGCCGCAGAACTGCAATTGTTAAGGCCCTCACCACCGGTACTGTTCCATTTCTTTCATTCTTAATCTTAGTCACGCTTTTCTTTCTAGCCGTAACCTTTTTTCTTCCGCAGATTTTAAAGACTTCTTTTGCCAATGCGATCCAGGTATTTTTCTTTCTGTGTCTCTCTACCTTTTATTTTTCTTTATCTTTTTTAATCGCTGCGTCCGCGCGGTTCTTTCCGCTTGTATTCATTCAGATCAGTATTTTTTTTACACTTTCGTGTTTCCGCGCGGTTCTTTCCACTTGTATTCATTCAGATCAGTATTTTTTATACACTTTCGTGTTTCCGCGCGGTTCTTTCAACTTGTATTCATTCAGATCAGTATTTTTTTTACACTTTCGTGTTTCTGATATGGTGTGGTTCTTTCCACTTGTATTCATTCAGATCAGTATTTTTTTTACACTTTCGTGTTTCTGATATGGTGTGCGATCATTGTTTCCGTCCCTAATTAATTTTTTTTTTTATCAAACTAAAACCCCTGATGATAAATAGTTACATGCATGGCGTTGAAATTGAAAAGTTTCGTTTTTTTTCTTGCTTGCTTTCTTCACATTCATAAGGTGGTACTGCCGCTGCAGAACTGGGATGGGGTTCTTCAGATGGTTGTAGATTTCAATTAAATTTGTCAATTTTTTGGTAGTTGGGTCTAAAGTTTTTTGCTTGGTTGACCACTTCACTTGCTAATTGAATATATGATAGATGACTGCATTTTACTGTTTACTGGGATCTGAATTTTAGTTTCATTCTAGATTCTTTCAAGACTGTGTATCCTAGCTTTCTTTATATTTTAGAAGGGTTGAGTTCACTGTATTTATTTGTACACTTTTAATTTTCAAGAACTCTATTTGATTTGTATGACTTTTGTGATACAGAGAAGGATGATCTCTGTCTTTATGGATTTCCTAACGAAGTCTGGCAACTCGATCCGCCAGCTGATGAGGTGCCTGCAGAGATTCCAGAGCCAGTATTAGGTATCAACTTTGCCAGAGTCGGGATGAAACATAGGGACTGGCTATCCTTTGTTGCTGCTCACAGTGATTCATGGTTACTATCTGTGGCCATGTTTTTTGGTACAAGATTTGGGTTTGATAAGACTGATAGGTAACTGAAGTTATTCAGTTGATTTGATTGCGCCTGAAATAAATAAAAGAAACATTGAGTTATAAGATACAAGATGCTAAAAATGGGGATTTTACTTATTCATAACAATACTGGACTTGGATTTCATTTCTATATTTGTTAGAGTTGAAACCAGCACTGTAATTGATACAATAAATGTTAAATTCAGGTACATAAGTCAAGCTTTAGGTGGAGTGCTGATTTTTCCTTATTAACTTTAATAATAGAGTGTTTCATTACTTCCTCTTATTTATTTAGTTAATTTGATATTTTGATGAATGTTTTCAATTTTCTTACCTTTCATTAATATTTATTTCTCATTCTTCATGTGCAGGGGTCGTCTTTTTGATATGATAAATGATCTTCCAACAGTATCTGAGGTTGTTGCTGAGAGGTTCAAGAGACAAGGAAAGACAAAGTCATCAGCTCCTAATCATGACAACAGCAAATCTAAGTCAAACTCCAAGGTATACAAGCTGAGAAAACAAACTAAACATTAGTAGTTGTTTGTTCATGTCATACCTTTAGTTTTACAGTGAAGCTAATTACTTTTCATCTTAATTTGACACAAGATTTGGGGTTTGTTTAGCCTTTTTGAACTTCAAATTCTCCTGTTGTAAGATGATTTCTTGTTTCAGGGGGAAGGATATGACCGGTCTCAGACTGTTTTGTCTTTCCTTAGTGATGTTTTGTTTTGCTTTCCAGATGCTAACTTTTGAACTAAAAGTAAATTAATATATATTTTTGCACAGAGAAATCCAATTCGACAGTTGAAATTTGAATGTATTATCAAGCATGATTTGAAAGAGAAACATGGAGGGACACTTTGTGGAGTATGTGGAGAGAAGGAAGGGGCTGATGTTGATGGATTCTGGATTTGCTGTGACATTTGTAAAAGGTGGTTTCATGGGAAATGTGTGAAGATTACCCGTGCTAAGGCTGAGTATATCAAGCATTACAAGTGTCCAGCTTGCAGCAACAAGAAGCTCGTCAATTGTTGCTTCTAGTTAATCTATTTCAGATTTGTATTTGTTATCTTCCGTACCAATTTGGAATTTATGACTGTTAATTTGCACATTTATATTGGGAATCTTGGTTTATTAGCCCGAGCCCGAGAATAAAAGGACTCCAACTTTTAAACACAATTGCAAAGATCAGGTTATACTTTTTCTGTTTTTTTAAGTATAATAGGGGTAAGTGTTGTCTTTCATTTAAATATTAAGGTTGCAGCTGCACTATCAAATAAGTATATCTGGCATAGAGGCAATTGTCGCAGGGAAAGTATATTTTACTGGTCCCAACTAAAGATTCAGTACTTGCAATCTATTATCCTCTAGTTAATTTGGTTTTACTATGTGATTTGTTCTGAATCATATAATGTCTGCTGAACATATATAGGTGCAAGCTTTGCAAAGAGGGTGCAAGTACTGAAGAAAATATTAGATTCTCTGGTAAGGCAACTCAAGAAGAAGATATTCAAGGTTTTGAACAATTAATATTTGAGTTGCCTCAACCAGGATAGAAGTGGTCCAATTCGGAGAATAGTGCGTGATTAATTGCTATAGAGAGGAGGTTATAACAATATTCTTCTAGGTTCACCTTCCTTTATCTTAATCTGTGAGTGTCTGTGAGGTTCTCGTAAATATATAATGATTGATTTATTAATTTTTTTCTCCTTTTAGGTTAATAAAATAATAAAGAATTTGAACAAAATAAAGTGTGCTAAATACTTGATAAACCCTATCATTATATTATATTCTCATGATGATTTATTATGGTTACTGTTATAATTTAATTTTTATTTCTTCATATATATTGTTCCTTTTATAATTTTTTTTTCTTGAAATTATGGAACTTTATTATCTATAAGACGATATGCTCGCAGTATGCATATCATTTAAAGGATAAAACGGAAAAGGATAACACAAAATATTAACTAATCGAACACATTTTTTTGAAGTGGTTGTTCACAATAATTATCAGTTAGTCTTATATACTATAATCTATAAGAATAATCATAATAGGATATGTAAAATATTTTATTAAGAATACATATCAATATCAAACATAATAAAATATTAGTAGTATAATATAATCAAAATATAATAGAGAATAAGTTCAGATTTCACTAAACCTCTAGATGAAACTCGTTTTTTTTTTTTCTGTCGATAAAGTAATTGCACACACTATTTCAGATTTAATGATTTAATACGATGGTATTTATTTCTTTCTTTTAGAGAATATAAACACGACGTTTTCTTTTTGTGGTTAAGCTAGGTTTGACTTCCTTAATCTTAAAAAGAAAACAATTTAATCGTTTGTTTTTTGAAAACGATTGGAGAAAGAAGAAAAAGAAGAGTGAAAAGGAAGTGGTGTGGAAGGGAATGGTGGGGTGGGCGTGAGTGAAGAGAAAAAAAATGATTTTTTTAATGTGGTTTTTAAAATTATTAATATGTTTGAATTATTAATAAAGTTAATATTAAAGTTAATTTTAAAGTTAATAACTTTTTATAAAAATATTATCTTTTATAGTGGCCATAATTTAGATAATTTTTTGCATTGAATTTATTGTTTGTATTTAACAAGTATTTTTAAAAAGTTATCCATTAATAAAAAGAATTCTGTCTAGATTATGACTGTCATATGTTTTTGTTAAATTTCATTAACATATTTTATTAAAAAAAATTATGTAGAATTTTAAACACAGTTTACCACCATCTATATTTTTAAAAAAAATTAATTTCGAAAAGTTTTAAATACATTATCCATAAATAAAAAAACCCGCATAATGCGTGGACAGTTATAGGGTTTTATCAAAGAAATCTTAATATTCTAATATTTTAAAAATTAAAATTTACATCGAATTTTGTAACCCAATCTACCTATATTACATCCATACTTTAAAAAAATATAAATACAAAAATTTTCTCTAAATCTTCAATAGGATTTTATAAAATGAGATTAACCTGTCCTATTACTTTTTAAGAATTTAGAAGTTAGGTCAAATCTTAAAACACTGCATCCATAATTTTTAAAAAATCTATTTTTTCGATAATCTTTAAAACAAACCATAAATACAAAAATCTCATAGGATTTAAAAAAACAGTTATTATTTAAAGAAATTAAAAACTTAGATCAAATAAAAACAGAATTTACCTCTATTTAATATATATATATATATATATATATATATATATATATATATATATATTTCATTGTGGTAAATTAAAATAATAACAGAATCCCACCAAAGGTTTGAGGATAATATTGTTTTATAATACGATATTATCGTATTTTATTATTTTAAAAAAATAGGTCAAATTTTAAAACTCATTTACTCCTATCAATAATTTAATTTTTTTTGTGAAATTTTAAAAAAATACCAAAATAAAAAAAAAATGTCTTTAAATTGATTGTGTTGGTAGGGTTTTAAAAATTGGATTCATTTTGTTAGAATTGGGTGTAGAGAGAGAAGAGAGAGAGAAGAGAGAGAGAAGAAGGGGTGTGGGTGAAAGAGTTTGGGTTCTTTGTTTGTTTCCCTTTCCCTCCATCTTTTCCTTTAACTGAACACACTATCTCTAACTCATGGACGCAGCCGGAGGACCTCCCTACAACCCCCGTAACGTCAACGAGGTCTTCCGAGATTTCAAGGCCCGCAGAGCCGCCATTGTTAAGGCCCTCACCACCGGTACCCTTCAATTTCATTCTTAATTCTTTCTTTTTTTTCAATTTCAATTACGCCTTTCTCCCTCGCCGTAACGTTTTCTCTCTTACGCAGATGTTGAATTGTTCTATCAGCAGTGTGATCCAGGTATTTTGTTTCCGCGTCTCTCTACGTTTTTTTTTTTCCCTTTATCTCTCTTCAATTTTTGCCTCTCCTAGTTTCTTTCTACTTGTATGGAATTGAATTTTTTTTTCCGCTTTCGTATTTGATTTTACCTGACTAATTCTCTAACTCTTGTCCAATGCCCTACTTAGCTACCAATTTTTTTTTTCCTTTTTGAAATTACATTATTAATCTCTGATTCTAACGCTGAGTACCTCTGGATATTTTTTTTTTTATGTGGTGTGTGATAATTGTTTTCTTTCCGAATTTATGCGGTGTGTGATAATTGTTTTCTTTCCGAATTAATTCTCTTTATATCAACTATTTCGGCACGAACCTGATGGTAAATAGTTCAATAAATCTCGTTGAAATTGAAAAGTTCTTTTTTTGTGCTTGCTTTGTTCACATTACCATAAAGTGATACTGCCGCTGCTGAATTGGGAACGGGAATATTTCTTCGTGTGTTTGTAGATTTCAATTAAATTTGCCTCTTTTTTTTGTACTTGGGCCAAGGTTTTTGCTTGGTTGACCACTTCACTTGCCAACTGAAATCGGATCAAACTGATATGTGTGACAGAAGGCTTCGTTTTACTGTTTTTTATTAATTTATCATTCATGTATGCTGGGTTGCCGGGATCTAAATTTTGTTTCATTCTAGTTTCTTTCAAGGCCATGTGTCCTAGCTTTCCTTCTGGTGTACAAGGGTTGGTTCGATTTATTTGTATACTTTTGAATTTTCATCAACTATAATTGATTTGAATGAGCTTTGCAATACAGAGAGGGAAAATCTTTGTCTTTATGGACTTCCTGACGGCCACTGGGAAGTCAATCTACCTGCTGAGGAGGTTCCTCCAGAGCTTCCAGAACCAGCATTAGGTATTAACTTTGCCAGAGACGGGATGGAAGAAAAGGACTGGCTATCCTTGGTTGCTGTGCACAGTGATTCATGGTTAATTGCTGTGGCCATGTATTTTGGTGCAAGGTTTGGATTTGATAGGGCTGATAGGTAACTGTTTTCCTTTCCACTATTTATTGGCACGTGCCATTTACTTTTACACTACAAACTAGTTTTTTTTCCTTAAATGGAGGATATGTTTGATCTTCAGTAACACACCTTTATGGTCAACTTTTAGAATGCCTGGACACTGTTTTTCATATTATGTTCTAAAATTTTACCCTAGATGGTTTGAGTTTTTAATGCATCTTGTTATGGACAAAGTTATTCTGTTGATTTATTTGCGCTTGAAATAAATAAATGAAGCATTAGGTTATAAGAAACAAGATGTTAAAATCGGGATTTTACCTTAAATTGAGAAGGGAATTAAAATTGCACATAGTAGATTGAATAGCAGGATTTTATAAAATTCATAACACATATATAATCCATAAAGGTACGGATAACATACTGGATTTGGATTTGATTTCAACTAACCCAAACTGTAATTTATACAATAAATGTTAAATGCAGTACGGAAGTCAAGCTTTTGTTGAAAGGCTGACTTTTTCTTATTAATTTTGATGATACCGTGTTTCAGTCTGCACACTCATTGATTGGATTCTTTACCCTCTTATTTTTGTAGTTAATTTCATATTTTGATACATGTTTTCAATTTCTTTATCTTCCATTAATATCTATCTCATTCTTCATGTGCAGGAAGAATCTTTTTAGTATGATGAATGATCTTCCAACAATATATGAGGTTGTTTCAGGGAAGACCAAGAAACAAGGAAAGGAAAAGTCATCAGTTGCTAATCATGACAATAACAAATCTAAATCAAACTCCAAGGTATACAAGCTGAGATAACAAACTACCCATTAGTGCTTGTTTGCTGATGGCATAGCTTTAGTTTTACACTGAAGCTAATTACTTTTTTCTTTAATTTGATACAAAATTGGGTTAGTTTAACCTCTTTGAACTCCTGCTGGTGAACAAACAAACAAACATTCTGTTTTAAGAGAATTTCCTTTTTCAAAAGAAGGGTATGAACTGTCACAGGCCGTAGTGTTTTCTAGATGCTAACATTTGAACTGAAACTAAATGAATATAGTGCAAAGTTTAATGTAGTACCATTGGTAGTTAGATCCAAAAAAAAAATAAGTAGTATGTGTTTATAATCCTTCTTTTTAGACCTAAAAGTCTTGTAATGATATACAAGCGACAAATTTGTTTTTCCCCCTTTAGCTAATGTCTATTGGTTTGAAAATTGCAGAGAGGTTCTGAATCACAAGAAAAGTATTCAAAGGATGAGGGTACTTTGGAAAAGGACGATGAAGAGCATGGAGAGACACTCTGTGGGGCATGTGGAGAGAACTATGCTGTTGATGCTTATGAGTTCTGGATTTGCTGTGACAATTGTGAGAAGTGGTTTCATGGGAAATGTGTGAAGATTACCCCTGCGAAGGCTGAGAATATCGAGCATTACAAATGTCCATCTTGCAGCAACAAGAGAGCTCGTCAATAGTAGTTTCTAGTTTATTTATTTCAGATTTATATTGTGGTACTTTTATTGAATTTGGATATTTATGACTGCTTATTTGTTTACGCCTTCTTCAACTACAGATTCCTTCTTAGATTTATATTAGGTACATGAGGTACTATTTATTTTATCCAAAAGGTAAGGTTTATTTCAGATTTATATTAGGCATATGAGTAACTCTTTGTTCTGTCTAAAATTTGGATATTTATGTTTATAAGTTAATTCAAATATTACCATATATTTCCTTAGTCTCAGTGATGTCTGAAACAACATCTCGTTTAAGAAAGACTCATGATAAAAGAACTATGTTATCTTCTGTTAATTTTATATTTTGTCGTCAATATCATTGTTTTTCTATTATAAGTTCTTCCATTCGAATAGAAGGGAACATGAGCGGAAAACAGAATACTTGTTTGAGTTGATTAAGAGTATGATGAGTAATAATAATCAGTTGAGTTTTGTGATAGTGAAACTGGGCAATGCTCCAAGGCAACTTTTGATTTGTATTTAATGGCTGGTTTGTTATCGGATCATGATTCAATCCCTGTTGAATCGTTTATGCTTGTGTCTTCGGCTAATTTACAGTGTAGTTTGATATGTTTATTTGATCAGTTTATGAATGTGTCTGATAAATGAATGTGTCAGTTTATGAATGTTTATTTGATCAGTTTACTTAAGTAAGGTTGAAACTTAAGTTTTATTGTTTTCAATCCATTTAGACAAACCTACTTCCTTTTCAACGTTTTCTTTCCTCTTAATCTTCTTTGTGATTTCTTGTTTAACTATTTTAATACACTTTTTATTATTTTATTTCTTAATAAAATATTTTTCCTTTAAAAAATAATAATCATTTAAAAATTAATACAAATTTAAATCTATAGTTATTTTAAAATGTCTCTAATCTTATATTTACCCGAAAATATAAGTTTATTGGACAAAAAGCATTTCTTTGAAAAATTCTTCAAACAAAAAGAGTGACTTCAATTGTTTTTTTTTTAAGATTTTATACCAATGAATCATAAATAACTTATATAAAAAATTATAATGTTACATTTAATTCAAAATCTTATAATAACAAATTTATGAATTTTTATATTTATATTTTATTTCATTTTCTTATTTCTGGTCAGACTCAACTTACACTTAAATTTCTTTAAGTTGTAAATTAGTTAATAAGCCTTACATGAACTTATCAGTTTGTTTTATTAAATATTATATTGATTTTTATAATTATCCTTTGTATTAATATACTGGGCTCTTTTCGAGTAACCATCAAATTCAGATCTCTGGATTTTTTTTTCTTTGTTGTTTTTTCTTGTGGCTGACTTATAAGTTATTCTGAATTATTAAATTTTGAATGAAAAAAATGTTTTTGAATCAATTCTTCCAAAATTTATGATATTGGTTTATTTTTTTAATTCAATACAAAATTATCAATCTTACAACTACAAGTAACAGTGTTCAAAACACAATTTTATTTTACAAAAATCCTAACTAATTTAAAAAATAATATGAAAAGGAAAAAGAGTATTATGACTCTTTTTTTTCATAAATTATGGGATGTTACATGTTGGGAATGATGGAATTTGAGTCATTAATTCATATTTAACCTGTTAATCATTCTCACTCTAAGAATGTATAAATTGATTGATTTGAATGGATTTAATTTTCAAAATAGATTTAATATATTTTTATAATAATTTTTTATTATTCTAATCTATTTTAGTGTTATTATTCTTGTAAAATGTGTACATTGTCTATGATAATAAAAACCATGTAATAGATAACACTTTTTACAACAATATATTTTATTTATAATAAATTTATTTATCTTAAAATATCTATGTTATATCTTTATTTATTTATTTATTTATTTATTTATTTTATTCCACAGTTTAGCTACTAAAAAAATATATAAATTATGTCATAAAAAAATAAAATCCAATCGATTTCAATTCCCAGAAAAAAAAAATACTGAAAAAACAATGTATGCCTTTACACGATTTAAAAAGTGATGAGAATTCTAAACCATTTGGAAATAATCAAGGTTATGAGCTAAAAAAAATATCTGAATTGCAAATCGCTGAACAAGATTTCAAGTTGTATGTAGTTCATGTTCAAGACTATACTGGTATTCTCCTATAATATGATATAATTCAAATCTAGATTTTTTTCATGTTTGTTTAACATTTTTTTTCTAGATTGATTATAATGGTTGGATATCTTAAATGTATTTGTGTTTGTCTAAATTACTTATTTAAAAGTGTTTAAATGAATTTTTTTTATCTCATTCACCTATGATAATATTTATTATTTTGATAAAAACTCATTATTAAAATGAATATAGTTTTTCTTCTGCTAAAAAATGTTTATGATTCTTATTTTTATTATATTTTAAGTTATTGGTGATTGATGTCAATTTTTAGAAATTGAATATTATCAATTCTTAGAAAAATGATTATTTTTTAGAAAAATATATTACTTTTTACCTTGGTCCTGTAAATACTTATTTTGTTTGTATTTATTACAAATATTTTAACTTTTATTTTTAATCACTATAAATATACTATTTAATTTTAATTACTATGTATATGTTTTATAATTCATACAAGTACATTAATTTTTTAATTCCTATAAAGTATTACTTTCTGATTTCAATTCATGGTGCTCATGATCATATTATATGTGGATATGATATTTTTTTTATGACATTTAACAATTATTGTAGTATAGGATCACATCATTATCTTTATTTTGATAGCAGAAAACAAAAAGTAATAGCAAGAACTACGGGTTAAAAATTAAAACAGTGAAAAGTAAAAAAAAAAAAACATATTTTACTGATAGAATCAAGTCTATATTTTTTTTTATAAAATTTTGTCCATTCATTCTGAATTCCACATACTGGAGTATCTCTACATCATAAGATGAAATCCATTGTATGGAACAAAATTCAACTCCAACTTGGTCTTGTGCAAATGGTTTGAATTGTTCAGAGCTGTATTGAATGTTGTTTCTGGTTGAGCAGCTCACAGAATAAATTAAGGTAGGTAGGTGGCTGGGATTGCCATTTGATTTTGTAGATTATTAGATAAATAAATATATAGGAGTACATCTAAAATAAAAAATAAAAAATAAAATAAAATTACAATTTTAAAATTGATTTAAAGTTGCCTTAAAAGAGATATATTTTCTTCAAAAGAAACATATCACATGGATTTTGAATAAATATTCAACTTTGTGAAATTTTATACTATTTATAAATAGACATATTAAATTTTAATTTTATGCTAATTGACCTTTAAATTACATTCTGTTTGCAAATAAACAACTTAGAACTTCAATTTCGTCCAAATTAATTCTTATTTTTTTTTATGTTTTTCAAACTAAAGCCTTAAATTGTATTTGATCCTTTAAATCATTTATCTTAAATGTTAATTATTTTTTAATATTTTTTTTATAATTTACTTTTATAAACATTAATTATAAGAAAAATAATGAATGTAGAAGTAAAGAGTGAAAAAAAATAAAGAAATATGTATTTGATTTTTAATTCTAAATTTTATTATGAATTAAGGTTCGAAAAATTGATTTGCAAAGTTGATAAAAATGATCTTATTAACATCTTAAAATAAAAAATTAAGTTTTCAAAATTTCCTTCCTCCAATGAATGAAAAAAAAAAAACAAACAATTACATTCCCTCCTCCAACATAATGTAAAAAAGAAATATATATATATATATATATATATATATATATATATATATATATATATATATTTTTTTTTTTTTCTTTT
>Ga0209700_100521_pt1 | contig 72861 bp, 17 predicted proteins | sample SiratroredBW_FD_187528 | JGI IMG/M metagenome (GOLD analysis project Ga0209700, IMG submission 187528) | Root nodule microbial communities of legume samples collected from California, USA - Siratro red BW (SPAdes) (version 2) | ecosystem: Host-associated > Plants > Roots > Nodule | place: USA... | reverse complement strand
TATATATATATATATACATATATATATATACATACATATATGTATACATACATATATGTATATATATACATATATGTATGTATATATATATATGTATATATATACATATATATACATATATATATATACATATATATACATACATATATATATACATACATGTATATATATATATATATATATATATCTTAAATCCTTCACAGTTTTGCTTACTGTTCAGTCTCTGGGAGTGACCTTGTGTCTCCCAATAATATCGAACCATAGTTATTGACTAATTTTCATCAAACACTTGCCTAGTCATCTTTAGTAGGGGTCAGCTCAGCGGATATATTAACATTTTCAACCTGATTTATATACCAGTTTTTTCTCTTTTTTTAATTTATGCTGAGTATAAAATATTAAAATAAAAAAGAAATATAATTTAAAAGATTTAAATTTCTATTTATGTTTTTTTAAGGATGTAAATGTATTATATTATAATTTATATGATACACACTACTACAAATTAAATATTCAATTATGATTGTAATAAATCTATTAAAAACATTAATTACATATATATTTATATTGATGAAATCACTCAACCATAAAATATATGGTTAAAAGAATAAAAGAAAATCAAAATCTTCAACCAAATAGACTATTACATTTGAGAAGTATAATATTAAAATTTTTTTTAGTTTTGTATAAGTTGTATAAATGCACATTTTCTTCATATTTATATTTATGTAGAATTTTGTAGATACATATGTGTATCTAGACCTTCTCATGAATCTTGTTTAGAGGAATAAGAATCCATTTAAAATTCAGTTGAATTTTGTTTAGAGGAACAAGAATGTGTATAAAATTCAGTAAAGTGAAAGAAGGAAAAAGAAGTTTGGAGCATGGAAGTCTCATATCACATCACATTGAAGAGATCAATTTTAGGTCAGGCCTAGACGAACATCACTTTTAGAGTATTTTAGTCCCACATTTTTTTTTGTGACACTAGATACTAACGACTTATACATCTATAATATAACACTCAATTTTTTATGAATAAGAATTGATTTAATTAAAATGTTTATCTATCTTTTTTTTTCTCTTAAGGTCAAACATGAAAGTCATTAATCTTCTTCTAGTTTTCTTTCAATAATAAAAACAGTCTAAGTTTTTCAAAAAAACTTAAAAAATCTTAAAAATTTTCTTAATCTTCCACTATTTAAAAGAAATTCTTGTCCATCTAACATATACTAAGAGACAAACAAATATAAGACAAACCCACAATCTCTTAAAAATAGTGAGTATTAATTTAGTCATAATCATTTACTATTATTACAATTCTCATATCACGATTTATATAAAAAAGAAAATTAAAAATTATATTATAGAAATTAACAGTTCAGATGGTAATGTTTTCACAAAAACACTAATGTATAGAAGAATATTATATTAAAACCAAACAAAAAAATATTATTAACATGAGGACTTTCTTGATTGTGAGTTTAACCATAGTAACTTTTTTCATCTTCAAAAGAACTAATAATCCAATTATAATGCAGAAATTTAGTAACATCTTCATCTTCAAAACCAATGTAATAAAAGTTCATGATTACATCAATTAAAATATATTCAAGCAAAAATTATCATTGTCACTATTACCAATTATTCTTAGTATATTTTCATATTCAATTCTAATTCTTTAATTAAAGAGAACTAGTCCATGTTAGAAAATATAAAACATAATTCCATCTTGTTTTTGTTGTTATAAATAATTGAAATCAAATGGATCAATAGACATGAAAACCGCCCTTAAGTTCTAATAATATAATTTTCCTTTTCATTTTTAAATTATTACCCTTAAAATTCAATAATCTTCATTTCATTTCATAACCACAAGAGTTATTAGGAAATATCAATATTATCGTGATCATAAAAGACTGTAAGTGGTAAATTATCTCAATGACATTTCTAACTATTATATTATTGTAATTCATCAAGTAAATTTCATTTACTTTAAATTATATCAAAATATTTATTTATCTAAAATTAAATAAACTCTAACTATCTATATTTCATACGAACACAGCGTTACAATTATTATATCAAACATAACAAAAACAATTTATTTTGTTTTTTTTAATATCCACGTTTTGTAAATAATTTCTGTAATTAATTATATAATATCTACAACATTATTACTAAAGGTTTTTGTTAAGGATTGTGCCCGATATTTGACAGAATAGTAAACTGTCCACCTCAATGACAAAATGTTTCCACAAGTTGTCATTATGTAAAAGATGCCACATTCCACCTGAATTTATGCTCTTCTAATATGCTCATTTTAAATAAATATTTCATCTTTTATTTATTACCTTTAAATTCTTTTTTTTTTTGCTAACAATGTATCATTAATTTAATATCTCATATTTTTATATAATAAGAATTCTATTGCATAAAAATTATATAATAAACTTAAATATAAATATCTATACATTCATCATAGTATTTTAAAATATACTTCTTCACATACAATTTAATAGAAATATCTTCAAAAGTAAAATAAAATAAAATTTCTTCATAAGTTTAATGAAGAGTCACATTATTTGTCAAAGTCTTTTGCTCCCAATTATGGCAGATTTTAAGCCAAAACAAATACCACACAAAAAAAGAATGGTAAGTTAGAGAGTTTAAAAAAATGTATTCTCGTAAATTAAATTTCTATCTCAACCAAACTTCAACAAATCAATATTTCACAATTCATCTCATACATCATATTGTCCTTATCACATCTTTACAGCTCATATCATACATATACTTACATATATTGACTTATATATAAAGACACTTGACTCTCTACTTCCCAAATACTCGTGCATTTAGTTAAACTCAAAGGTTTGCAGCTGTCATATACCAGTCCATCAGTTTTGATCAGTTCCTATTTCAAACATCAGATACAGTCTGTTCTAATCAGTTCCTATTTCAAATCTCATATACAATTGTCATATACACAAGGTTCATCCATATGTTTTGTTCCAATAAGCTCATATTTCAAACATCAAACATGACCATATGATCTCTCACCACCTAGTAATCTTCTTCATATGCATGATTCCAAAGTACTAGTAGAGTCAGGATAACTCCTTAGATCTATCTTCCTGAAGAAGATACTATGTCTCAGTCTCATTCACTATTCCATATTATTCACAAAAATTTAATGCTACATCATACCATTCATTCAATTTAATTCAGATTCATACTTAATAAAACAAGTAATTACAATATATATTAAAACATTCAAACTAACTTCCCTTTCCAAACATTAAAAAAAACATTCAGTTAGCTTCCTTTACCTATATAGAGTAGAGATCTTCAAAGGAGTTCCAAAAGCCTACTCAAGAATTTGATTGGACACTCTTTTATATTCAAGAATCTAATTAGACCTTAAACCCTAAACCAAAAACATATTTTTATGAGTATCAGGTCTTGTTAGACATAAATGTCTAGTTTAATGTCTAGTTTAACCTAATAGACACAAATGGATTGCTTATGTTTTTCATCTGATAAACCTTTTTGTTGGATAGGATGATAGACATACTTTGTCTGACAGACGTAAGCCTTGAACATTCATAATACACATAGAAGACTTATAAACACTTATTATTCTTGAACATTCATAATACACATAGAAGACTTATAAACACTTATTATTTTTGTACAGAGAATGTTTGGCTCTTCATTTTTCTCAAGAGGATTTTGCAAGTGTATTTACTAAAGGGAAGCAATAGTTGATGAGAGTTATTACATCTGTTTCAAGAACAACTGATAAATAAGTGCCCAATTTACTTTCTTTATTTAACCATTTTAAATACACTTTTATATCAATCAATATTTAAAACTAATATAATATTTGTATATTTTACATGGGTTGAACAACCAATATAAAATATGTCTCATTTTCTACATCAGTTATCAAATGGATGTAAAAACTTACAAAAAAATTTTGTGAAATATATTTTTTAAGTAGTGTAAAGGCAAATAAGTCACATGCATTTAATTCTACATGGGGAGCATTTAATGTGTCTATGTGCTTGTGATCAATAGCCAACAAAGATGAAAGGCTCTCAATCTTAACAGCAACCCAAAAGGATTTTGCAATGATTTTTTTTTTCTCAATTCTATATGTAAAAATTTTCGAGATAAAGAAATGATTGACGAGTTGATGACAACGTTTACAAACTCTATACAAAAATACTTTCAAGCTCTTAAAGCAATCTTAAGCCTTTATACATGAGGAAGGACATTATTTGTATTCATAGCCAACTAGAAAAGTGTTAAAGTAGTTTAATCAAGAGTGATTGTGTCTAAAGAATAATACATTTAATATAATACTTGTGTTTAAACAGGAGAGACAACATTTTAAATAATAGTGGTGTTTAGCTAGAAGTGATTGAGTATAAATAATACTTGTTATTTAATTAGAAGCAACCTGGTTACACATAGACGAAGTCTCTTACAAAACTTGTTTGACCTTACATATATGTTAATAGTAAACTTCTTCTATTCCTATTTATCCGACAAAACTTTGTGATTTTTTTAAAATTCTTATTACATAATTCAATCTTTTATTTTTACATATTTGACTTGTTTTCACCTAAATTTAAAATTACAAAATTTAGCGTTATAACAATTACTATATTTAACAATCAATTACATTATTTATAAAATAATTATTTTAAAATTAACTACTATCAAAATTATTTTTATCCTTAATAATATTGAAAATTAATTAATCATTTAAACTTTCAATAATAACTTCTATATTTTTCAAATTCTTAAAATTAATTAAAATGGGTTATATTATAAATTAATAATTCGTTATAATTGTTTAAAATTTTAAAAAATGTAACAAGCTTTCAAATAATAAAAATTAAACAATTAACTATTTTTTAAATAATAAAAAGGGATCTATGAGAATTTGGTTACCCGTATTCCTCAAAGAATTTTAGAAAAAATAAATAAATTGCATATTAAGATATCAGGTTCATGAATAGTGGTTTAGGCTGTATAAGTACATAATAGTAGGAATTGGTTATTTAGGGTAAATTTCTAATTTTCTTATACATGTTAATAAAAAAAAAAGTCGTTGTCAACAAGCGAAAAAGTAAATTTTACTATAACTAGCTAAATTTTAGTTCAACATTTTTGTAACCGTCAAAGCAGCTAAAAAATGAATTTACATATGCAAAGAGATATATGACATGTGAATAATATAATATCAAATTTTAATATAAGTATAACTAATTAATATAAAAAACATCAATCAAACAATTTCTCAATGATATGTCTCATTTTAAGTAAAGTGTACCATATTTTATATATATAACAAAATGTTATCATTAAAAACTAGTTAGTTAGTTTATGGTTGTATGTGCATAAATTATTGTTGGAGGGACAGGCACAAAAATCCTTTAAAGTTTAGGTGTCAATTTCATTTATAGGGAAAGTTGCATAGTGCATGTTCATTGCAAGATTCAATAGCTGTCTAAATAAGATAAAGTAGTCAACCCCAAATTCAATTATAGCTTAATTAGGTTCAAAAGTATGCAAATAAAGTATTCATGTCTTTTGTCGTACTTCTCAAATTGATTATTGTGATAATGTCATAGTTTTAACCCACCCTTTCAAATGTATGATGTAACTAACTTACCACTAATTTTGTTCATTATTTGATAAAATCTGCAATAACACAACCCATAATTTTCTTATTGATGATATTGTCTTCTATGCAATGAAAAGTAGTACAACAAAGGGTTATTTCACACGTGTAGAGAATTACTATAAATTCAGATATGTAGAGAAATATAATATATTAGATAATAAACTATAGTCCATTAGTTATTATAATTTATATTATTCTTTTTATTTTAATCAAAATTTTCCTATTCATTTGTTTTCTTTTTGTGATAGTTAATATTTCAAATTTTTTATTCACATGTTGAGTTTACTTTTTGTTCGATATAATAAACTATTGAGCACATATTCTCTTTCACACTTATTTTTTATTTCTTTCATTTGATGCTTAAAATTGTATATACTTAAGACGAATGTGTAACAAATAACAAATTTGTTTATTATTTTTAATATTGTCCTAATAGTCTACCATCAAATATTGTTTTTATAATAGATTATTTACTCTGGTTTGAATGCTGACAATTATTAAAAATGTGTTTTGATTCATGTAATATTGTATAATAAGATAATACATATTTATGTATTTCACCATAAAAAAGGTAAAAGTACAAATACTTATAATTAATCTTTTTTAATTTATAAAATCATATCATTTCGTCTATATACCCCAATTTTATATCTCTCTCTTGTCATCTTATTTTGCCTTTAATTATATTTCAAAAATATAATAATTTAAATCACATAAATATTATTACCTTAAGTATATAATAATAAAAAATATTACAAATAAATTATTCATCCATTAAAAGTAACATCGCTAATTTTCGTATCAGCGATTAGCCTCTTTTTTCTTCTCTTTCAATCAAATTTATATATATATATACACTCCTCCAGTATTATTTTCATTTAAATTAAAAATTATCTATATTAAATATGGAAAATAAAAAATATATATTTTATTTATATATAATTAATATTAATATAATATAATATTTTAAATTATTAAAATAAGATAATATAATAAAAATAAGAAGTGGAAAGTGCATTGCAGCTGGCAGTATTATTTTCATTTTTAATAAAAAAATTATACTCTTTTATTTTGTTTTCTCCGTTATTGGATATGAAGATTTGTATGGTATCCTTATTGGATAACATATAATAAATATATGTATCAATACCTATATCTACTAAATATTAATTAATTATTTTTCTTAGAAAATCATAGAAAAAAAACTATATCAAATAATAATCATATATAATCAAAATTTTATGAGAGTTACAAAATCTATTATTTTTATAAAATATTTTGAGAGGAAAAATACTTTTAGGATTTAATCAAATCTATATCTTTTCTCCGAAGCAATTCATTATTTGAAGAAAACTAATAAAAAAATGTGAATCGAGAGAGGACGAAGAATGGTATAAAAGAAAAGTTGTTCAAATAAATAATCCAAAAGTGAAAATAAGGTTTTTAATTTATTAAAAGTGATTTAATAATTTAAGATAAAGACTAAGAGAAGAATAGAGGTGCTAATTAGATATCATTCATCCCTCATGCTTTAGGAGTAAATTAAAAGAGTTTCATTATTGATTGTCTAAGATAGTGTCAGAGCATCTAATACTAAAAAAGTGATAGTATAGATAAGGAAAAATTAACTTCAATATTTGTGGTAACAATTTAACAGTAAATTCAAACAATTAATATTCAAAACTTATCTGCAATAAAGAAAGTTAGTTAGTAATAATAGGGTAGATTAAAGAGGGGGTTTGAGATTGTTATGCATTAAATTAAAAATGGACAATTTAAAAATAATAAAGAAAATAGGTTGACTTTGAAGTTCTTTCATAACTAATCCTTCCTTGATTTTTTTAAGATTATTATCTTTTAATTCCATTAACATAGTTGAACTCAATCAAACAACCCTCAATCAAATTCAACAAAATCTTATTAGCAAAAGAAGCGTATACTAATATATCTATATTAATTATTATCTCACCTCGTCTACAAGCATATACTTGTATACTAATATATTCATATTAATTATTTTCTCACCTTGTCTATAAGTATATACTTAATTCAACAAAATCTTATTAGCAAAACAAGCGTATACTAATATATTCATATTAATTATCTCATATGGTCTATAAGCATATACTCAATAAAATGTATATTTTTTACTTCTTGACTAAGCATCCAAGAAATTGATTAAGACTAAACGAATTAACCAAGAACTCTAATTAAAGGAAAAATAATTGATTTCTCAATAAGTGTTCAAAAACAAATACTTTTCCAAAAATATAGAATTCAAAAAGACCAATAATATAAAACAGGAACCCCAGAATTCATCGTAAAATCATAAGAGAATCAATCCAAAAGAGTTTTGTCTTCTATGAGGATGACTAAAATACAAAAGAAATTAAAACTAGAGTTTATGTTATGCTACAATGTCTTCTTTTTCTTCATGAAATTAACTTCATAATTAATGTTGCTCGTATATTGTCCATGCAATTATCAGATGTTTGCTTACGTGCCAAAAATTAATTTTGTAAATATCCTTTACTTTCGAGTAAAGTTGTAGATTTTCCATCTCTGAATTTATTTTATATATTTTGTTTCCAAATTCTGTTCCAGATATCAGCTTATAATAATTGAATCAGCAAAAGATATTGAAAAATATTTTAAGGAGATTTGTTGTAAATCAAGTAAGAATTGTTAAGGATCATCTTTGTATAAAATCTGAAGAATATTTTTGCAAAAGATTTGATTATATTTGGAATCCATAAAATCACTGCAAATAATTAGAAATAAGAAAAGTAAGATAATATGCTTAAAATCCAAATTTAACCAATAATCTCAATTAAGATCCAAATTTAACCAATAATCTCAATTAAAATCTAATTAATTCTGATTGGGTAAATCTTATTTAAAACAATAAATTTATTCTCAATTACAGTCTAAAAAAAATCAAGTTAAACACTTCAAGTGAGAATAAAAATATACTCATCCATATCCTTCTTTCAATATTATCCATATTCATATTCATATATCATCATTATCAAAATTGAGACACTGAATTCATTTATTATATTTAATTAAAATGTAACAAAAATAGAATTGAAATAAATTTATTTGTCATATCTAATTAAAATATGATAGAGACAGTTGTCACATTTATCATATTTAACTAAAATGTGATAAAAATAAATGTAAAATAATTTCATTTATCCTATTTGATTAAAATGTGGTAAAAATACATGCAAAATAAATTCATTTGTCGTATTGAATTAAAAATGTTATAACAAAAGTCACATTTATTATATTTAACTAAAATATAATAAAAATAAATATAAAATAATTTCATTTGTCGTATTTGATTAAAATATGATAAAAATAAATATAAAATAAATTCATTTACCGTATTTAATTAAAATAAAATAGTAACATATGTGTATATTTATTATATTTAACTAAAATATAATAAAAATAAACACCAATTAATTTCATTTGTCGTGTTTGATTAAAATGTAATGATAAAAATAAATAAAAAATAAATTCATTTGTCGTATTGAGTTAAAATATGATAGTAACGGAAGTTATATTTTATCATATTTAACTAAAAGATAATAAAAATAAACATAAAACAATTTTATTTATAAAAATTTATATCTTAATATAATATTAAAATTTATTCTAACATTGAACATATTAGATTACTTGCTATTAAGGTAGTATCTAATTATATATATATATAATCTTATAAGTAATCTAAACATAAAATAAATGCTAAAGATCGTACATTAATAATAACAACACTTTTTAATAATATATAAATAAATATGAACTTTATTTTATTAATTTTATAAGATTAAAAATTATTATTATAAAAAATATATTGGTAGTAAGTCGTGAAGCAACAAGATAAAACAAAAAGTAAATCTTTCACCCTCCCCGTCTTGCATGTGAAAGAAGCCACCGAAAAGTTTTATATACTTCATGTTGCTATTGACATTTGGTGGAATGTGGCAGAAAAAAATGGTAGGGGACCCCACATGCCAGAGTAAACAGTGACATTGAATTTGAAACTCAACTGCTGCTTCTGATTCTCCATATCTACCTTCCAATCCGTCTTTTCCTGTGTTCCTTTTAAGATAAAAATACACTCATCCCTTCTTAAAAGATTCCACTATTAGAGTTTTCATCCCTTTTCGCCTCCCTGTATTTGCGTGTCATCCAAGCACTCCCCTTTTCACCCTTTGCACTCAAAAAGCTATTCCCAGGATCACACACACGCTCACAAACACAAAGAGAGAGAATTACCTATTACTGTCTTCTTCACTGTGTCTAAATGGGAATAACAATTCAGAAAGTGTACTTCAACTGGGATTCATCTGATTCCTCTGTCTTTGCTGATTCATAATCGCTTTAAGGTACGTTTTCTTCTTTGTCTTGTCTCATAAATTCACTTTCTTTTCCTTTTTTTTTCCCTGTCTGCTCTGGAATATTATTTTTGTCTATCTTGGGGGCCTTTATGCTTGCGGTGTTTTCAATCTATAATCAACAACATAGATGGTGGGGTCGGTGGAAGTTTTTTCCTTTATGCATGTTGAATTATTTGAATTTCTCTTGAAGCAATTCAATTTGAGTCTATTCATTATCAAACCTCAAACCTCATAGGGCGTTGCTTTAAGGTAAAAAAGACAAAGAAGAAAGAGCAAATTCGGTGCTGAGAACTCAAGTTATTTGAGCTAATTCGTATGTTTCATATGAAAAATTCAATGTCTTTCTTATTACCTTGCTTGAAGAATTGGTTGATTGATTATGCTAATTACAGAAACTGCAGAATTATTTGATCATTGGTACAAATATCATGCTGATTGGATAGAATTTTTCTTGCATTTTCAAAATGTCTTCAGAAGAACATTACAGCCATTCTCCCTCGCGAATTTAACATATAGCAAGCTTTTTTACAAGTTATGCTAATTCTCTCTCTTCACCCTTCTTTTTTTTATGTTCTATGATCTATCTACTCTTCATGATACCTGCTTTGCCAATGCAAATGTAATACCTCAAATAGAACTGGATTGTAGAAGTTCTGGGATCACAACATGTCTTTCTCGAGCATTTATCTGTTTATGGTTTTTAATTTTATTATATTTCTTGAGAGATGATCATGCTACATTTTAAGATTGAATTGAACTTGAGCTCTTGCAGTTTCTTGACATGTTTAATTAAGCTGTGGAATTTCCCTTCGTGTAATTTGTAATATATTTGCTTGCCTACTCGTGGGGCTTATTTCAGAAGAGGATTTTACCAACTTGCAGCGAATAATATTTTGCATGGGTTGGTTTTCTAAATTGCTCAAGGGATCCAACCGTAAAAATTCAGGAGGAAGATATCATGGGAAATATGGAGACGACAGATATTCCGACAATCATGATAATTCAGCGGTAATCACACTCTCTGCTTCTTGTAAAAAATTGACCATTCTTTCAACTTATCATGTCATTTTCTAGCACGATAGTTGCTTGAACCTAACATAGTCTAAACTGAGAGCAGGATGATTTGACGGAAATTGAGAGAGAAGAAATTGATCGGGCAATAGCACTCTCTCTTGCAGAGGCAGATCCAAAAGGGAAAAAAGTTATGGGTGAGATTTATGCTTTTGCTGTTTTATGTAACTTCTTACTAAAATTTGGAATTCAGTGTGCGAGGTTACCTAAAATGTATATTCTAAACATAATTCATATCGATGTTATTAAGTTCTTGTATAATTATCTAAGTTCTTGGTGTCAGTGATGAAGTCTCTCTGTTAAAATGTTTTTTTTTTTTTAACAGCCAACTCTCTGTTAAAATGTAATTCTAATCTATACCATAATTATCATGATTTGTTGATTCTGATGCTTGGTTGAAAAAGTATTGAACATATTTTTCATATGGTTAGAGTCCATTAAAGAAATTCGGAAATTTCATTTGGTAAACTTGTGTTTGGAAATGGATTCCCGATTTTTTCCTGCTCAAGTATTTAAAAGTGCCTCATGTTTTTGCCTCTCAAAACCAGAGGATGACTCTGAATCTGAAGATGACGAACTGTGTCCACTTGATGAGGAGGAGGAGGAGAAAGAGAAATATGTTGGAGAAGTTCAGCAAGATGAAGATGACCATCATGCTCAAATTCAACAGGATGAAGACAAAAATCTTGATGAATTTCAACTTGAGGAAGATGAACAACTTGCCAGGGCAATTCAAGAAAGTTTGAGCATTAGTTCTCCTCCTCGATCCGACACTGATTCTTTATTTCAACCTTTTGCACACTTATTCCCACCTGTATACAGGTACCTGTCAAAAAGAATACATCTTCTATCTGTAACTAGCGATCCCAATTTCAAATACCATTTATGGAAATTGCCAAACTTCACTGATTGTGGTAAACAAAGGGGGACAAATGATTGTCTTCATTAGTAAAATTGCTTTAATTGAATACTTGCAGTGAAAAAAGTCTTTCCAAACAGATAATTTTCCAAACTTCAATATGAAGAATTTCTTAATTGTGCTTAGTTAATATCAGAAATGTTGATTTGTAGACTAAAAGATTTTTGATTTTTTGTCTTCATTTCCATTAAATGAAAATGACGCAAGGACGGTCATTTATAGCATTTGATAATGAGGTCAGTTAGTGTCATATTTATGGTAACTTGCTAGCACTTGTGAATATAATAAATATCTTGCCTTCTTGGGAATTTTTCATGTGCGCGCTCTAAGAAAATTGAGATATTCAACTTAGTGATAAAGACATGGATCAAGATAGGAGACATAAATTATTGAATCTTGTAGAAACAGAGGCTAAACCTATTTGTTGCAAAATGTGCTCTTGCAGAACCTGCGCTGGCTGCAATGCCGAGATTGGCAGTGGAAGATTTTTGAGTTGCATGGGAGGTTTTTGGCATCCTGAATGTTTTTGTTGTCATGCTTGCAAACTTCCAATCACTGATTATGAGGTTAGAGTCTTGTGTCCATTGTTATATGCTTCATGAAACTCAATTTGAACACATGTAAACTTTCTTTCATAAATGAAGATCTTTAGCTTATTTTTCTTAATTTGATTGTAAATAACATTTACATCCTTATTCATTTGCAGTTTTCCATGTCTGGAAATCGCCGCTATCATAAATCCTGCTATAAGGAGTTGCATCATCCAAAATGTGATGTTTGCAAAAACTTTGTAAGTAATAGCAGTCAGTTTTTTCTTACAGATTTTTAGTCAAATAGTCTTTGATTAATGGTTTCAATCAAATTTGATATGCATACAAATTTCACTACTTATGTTTTATTGGACGACTACTGATATTGAGTTGTTTTCAAAAATAATATAGTCCAGAAATCAGAATAGTACTTGAGAATGTTTTGCTTAGGTATATTGTGCCATGCATGCCCTTGATGACTCAGATATAAGTTTGAATGTTTGATTACTTCTTAAATTTTAATAATTGGCTTATATTTGCAAGAAATTATGGATTAGCTACACTAAGTTAAAGTCATTTTACACTCTGTTCAAAATTTCTCTGTGATCTAAGATTTTCTAGCTGTGCATGTTTAAGCTTTTTGAATCTGAAATTGTCTTGTTATTTTGTTTTTCAATTATGCTAGTTATAGATATAAAGTACAATTGAATGATCGATTTTGTTCATTACAGATCCCACCAAACGCAGCTGGCCTCATTGAGTATAGAGCACATCCTTTCTGGCTACAAAAGTATTGTCCATCGCATGAGCGAGATGGTACTCCTCGTTGTTGTAGCTGTCAAAGAATGGAGGTCAGTTATAACAGCTCCCAAAACATGTCATCATTTGTTGACGTATCCCATTTCTCTATTCCTTTCTCTCTCTGTCTTTTGCCTTTTCATATCTGATATGAAACTTTTCAATCAGTGCAGTCAGTGGATGCCAAATATCTGTTGCTTGACGATGGCCGAAAGCTGTGTCTGGAGTGTCTTGACTCAGCTATCATGGGCACTCATGAATGCCAACCTCTCTATGTTGAAATACAAGAATTTTATGAAGGCTTACATATGAAGATAGAGCAGCAAATTCCTATGCTTTTGGTTGAGAGACAAGCACTGAACGAAGCCATGGAAGGAGAGAAGAATGTAAGTTTTAACGTTTTGAACATTCATTCATGGTATTTTCCTTCCATTTTCTGTTCTTTACATCATACCCCTTCTACTTCCCTGATTTTGCATTGCTTTTGAGTGTAGGGTCATCACCACTTACCCGAAACTAGAGGACTTTGCTTGTCTGAAGAGCAAACTATTCCTACTGTAGAGATCTCTTCTGAGTTTCAGTCTTCATTGATGATTTCAATTCTCAATAAAATATCTCTGTTGATCGAACAGTGGTTTATATTTTTTTCTTGTAATTCCAGATTTTAAGGAGACCAAGGATAGGAGCAGGAAACCTGCTCATGGATATGATAACCGAGCCTTTTAGACTGATCCGTCGATGCGAAGTGACAGCCATACTTGTTTTGTACGGCCTTCCCAGGTATCCTTCAGACACCAACTATTTTCATGAACTAAACTGTTTGCATTTGGAGTTCACTGTATACAATTCAAGAATTTTATGTTCACAGGCTATTGACTGGATCAATCCTGGCTCACGAAATGATGCATGCGTGGCTTAGACTTAAAGGTACGTCGTCCTTCATGTGATCAATGTGGAAAATTTGTATTTGCATTTCATAGTGTTAAGTTGGAAAGATTTGTTGGGTTATGGCAGGCTATGGCAATCTGAGGCCAGAAGTTGAAGAGGGAATTTGCCAAGTCTTGGCTCATATGTGGCTAGACTCGGAGATCTATTCCAGCTCTGGGAATGAAGGTGCAGCATCATCATCATCTTCTTCTTCCTCATCCTCTTCGTCACCTTCTTCTTCTTCTTCATCATCTAAGAAGGGTAAACGTTCTGACTTTGAGAAGAAACTTGGTGAATATTTCAAACACCAGATTGAGTCAGATAGCTCATCAGCTTATGGAGATGGATTCAGAGAGGGTAACCAGGCAGTGCTCAAATATGGGCTTAAAAGGACCCTTGACCATATCCGAATGACTGGAAGTTTTCCATATTGAAAAAAGATGGACTCGCTTTAGCCAAATTGAGAAAAGTATGATACAATTTTCTTTCCTATACATCAACCATATATCAGCTTTGTCATTTAAATTAAATAGGATGCAAAGGTTCCAAAAGTATATAATTTTCACATTACACCGGACTAAATAAGGAAATGAAAAAGGCTCCTGTTAGTCTGCGGTTGCCAAAATATTTTTTCTTTCTTATAAGGGGTGCAGTGGGGAGGGATGACATGTGAGTTTTGCAATTTCCAGATAAATGTTATCCTTTATATTCTATATGTATTACAATATACCTTGCAGCAGTTGAAAATATTAGAACAGTGCAAGTAATACCAGTAAAAGTTTGTAATTTTTGTATTTTGCTTATATTCTTCTTTTCTGGAATTTTTTTTTCCCTTGGAAGTTTCAATTCAGAAAGATGGTTTCTCCGTATTTTTGTGATGATTGCTCACCTTTGTAATGTAAGTAGTTAGCCACCCCTGCTGTGCACAGGATTTTTAGTTTCTATTTACTCTTACAAAAGTCCTTTCAAATATTTGATTATTCGTGCTTCATTTGTTGAATATAAATCAATAACAAATTGTTGAGACCATCTTTGACCTTTCAAAGCCAAACTTTCTTGGTCTATCTTGAATTCAAAATGCTATGAACTCACCAAGTGAAATACATTTCCTTTTACACAATTAATCACGTTCAAATATAAATGACTTTCACAGTCATTTTTTAAAAACACTTGAAATATGATGAACGTAGGTTGATCTTCTAACTCTGATGGTCACTTGATGTTTTTAGTTATTTGTATTATTGTTTTTTTTTATGTATAATATTTGTATGAAATTGAACTTTCTACCTATTCAATTGTAAATTTTATTGGAATTGAAAAATGTTTTAAACTGAAAACTTGGAAAGAATGTCTAATTGAGATTAATGATATAAATATGTTAAATCTAACTAGGCATATTTAAACTCTCGATCTATTAAGTTAAATATTTGATTAAAATTGTTAAGTACAATAACGTGGTTTATGTTTATTTACTTAAGGAATTAATATTTAAATTATTAAGTGGATTTATGATATAATTTGAACATTGGGGATGCTTTTGGATTGGTTGTATGAAGGGTGGTTTAGGGAAATCTAATCTCCGCTTCTTATTTATTTTTCTCCATTACTTATTTTTGTTTCAATTGTCTCAAAACTCAATTATTTCCTACTAAACTTAAGTTATTATGCAAACATTCTTTTAAGTGAGTAATGAACTAGTTCTTTGAGTTCAGTAGTAGAACTTAAAAATTCATTTTATTGCTCATGAACTCGGTACACTTGTAAAAAAAATTCCTAGCAAATTTTCTATTCAAGATTAGCACTTGCGTGACGTTGTATTCAAACGCCATTGTTTATTCAACCTTCTTCTTGTTTCACAATTATTTTAAAAATTATGAGACCAATTTTATTAAATGATTATTTTCTTATACATTCATTCAAAATAATTGTTCCTTTTTTATTTCCATTAACAAAACAGTATTGTTCCTAAAGTAAAAGGAAAAAAAATGTTCAAATTTAAGTTGTAAATTATAAGTGTTTTAAATATTTGTTTGATCAAAATTCAATAAAGTGTAAAATATAATTTTTATAAGCATAAACCTCGCAAAATTCTTTGTTTAGCCTAACAAAGTACTTAATTTAACATACATCACAAAATAAACTAAATTTTATTAGCCATAGATTCTCATCTAACAAGGCCAAAGGTCTATTTTATACAAAAATTAAATTGAACTAATATCATTGCCATAGTTTGTGACATCATTCTCTTCCTAAAAAAAATACTTCTAAAACTTTACAATTATTCTAAAAGCTTATAACATAATTATTCATACAAATTTACAATTGAATGAAATAACTTCTCAAAATTTTATATTATACTATAATCATGAATCATAATCAATATCAAACTAAATCAAGTTGATCACAAAAATCATTTACATCAAAACATCATAAATTTTGTTATCATATCTGTATGTTTTGAGTTCAAAGTCTAACACTTAGGATTATCAATTTTTTTTACTAATCATATCCATATATCTTGAGTTCAAAGTCTAACACTTACAATTATCAATATTTTGATAATCATACTTAAAGTACTCTTACGAACTCCCTAAATGCTATCATTACACCTTTTGAGTCATATGTAAGACTTACCCCCTAACTCTACATATCTACATATTCTTTCTCAAGACTCATACCAGTGTATCTCTATAACTATCCATACGGTCCATATAAAATTCATGTAACGTTACTTTCTTATCCTTAATTTCATTCATTGTAATTTATTCTAAATCTCATTATCATATTTCATCTTATAATCACCCCCAATATATTTTTCATACAATTCTCGAAATTGAAATTGATTCATTAACAAAAAAAAATTACTAGCATAGTTGGTGTAAATCCTTCAAGCTAGAACTGATTTTAATTGGTGAAAATGATTTAGGGATGTGAAAGAGAACTAGAAAAGAGTGTTTATGGAATTTTGGAGTGGATAAAAGGTGTTTTTTGAGAGAGTTTTTACCAACTCTTAAGGAAAAGGTTTAGGAAAAAAAGTCTAAGAAAAGAGACTATCCTAGCGAACTCAAGAACAAGTGGACCATAATTTTTGAACAAATTCTCTGTGCATTATAAGTTGAAAATACATTGAATTGAGACTCCTATCTGTAGGAGAAGTTGACGTCCAAAACAAGAGGGAAATTCAAATTTGAATTCACTAAAATGGCACAAAAAGTAGATCAAGTGACACCTATCCACTCATGCTTTCAACTCCTGTATAAATGTGCAAAGGGTGAGCATGTGCAACCCCTCTCCTAGTTTGGACTTTCTCTTGGGCTTAAGTGAGGGCAATTGAAACCTTAGCAAAACTACTTTAACCTCAATCTATTGAAAGACCTGAGTGTCTCTTTTTGCACCTCTATGGGTTCTTCGTGCACCTCCATGTCTTTTTAAAATGACAATTTTGTCCTTATGTAAAAAAAACATATTAACCCTTCTTCATCATTCAGTATTCATCTTTCATTATAAGCAGCTCTTTTGCCTTCTTTATTGTGAAACTCCTGGAAGTTATTTTGTGATGGATTTCTCTTTTGCCTCCTTTACTTAGAAACTTCTGAAAGTTGTTTTGGGATGAATTTGGATATATGGACATTGGATGCAAGCAAAGTATTTTTTTTTTTTTTTAAAAAAGGGCTATCCCAATGTACAAATTTTTTTGTTAGCACACTGTATTGCAGAATCTAAAAGGTAATATCAAATCCAGATTTATCTAGTAGATTATACAATCTTATGTGTAAAAGAAAATAATTTTACATACCAAAATATAGAATATAGAATTGAGAAGATTACACCCCTATATATTCAAAATCTTCAAATAGTTCAAACTAATGGAGTAATAAATAGAGGTCTTAAATGGAGGTCTTAGAGGTGTATAAGGGAAATGGGACAAAGAATAGTAAAGATGAGAGTGAGAGATGAGGTTAAGTTATATTTTAACCTAAGGAAAAAATTGTCCTTTTACCAATACTACAGAGGTGGAGGAAGAATCTATGGAGGTGCTTAAAGAAGCACTCTGAAGACCCAAATACAAGTCCAAAATTCAATACTACTTGGTCCAAATAAAAGCCCAAATGTCCTACACTACTATACAAGGTCCAAAATGTCATATACTACTTTGTATAGTGTATTACCCATAGAGTTGACATTTTGATAGATTATCTAGTGGAAGCTTAAACAAGCTCAATCTTCATATCAACACTTGGTCAAAATTATAAGACAACAAATATAATTAATCCAAATACATATATAATATTAAATTATTAATGTGTCAAAATTGGACATAACCAAACTCAATCTAATTTGCAACAAAATTATATCAAATTAAACTATAATCTTAAAATTCAAAACACCTTCCTACAAGAAAATTTATATTTATCTACAGGTAATTAGAAATTTCCTATGAATTACTAATGGTCCAAAATCTACTGTTAATCAGAATATAGGTAAAATTATTTACAAATTTAATTCATAAGTAATTGCCATAAATACTATTTTTAATGTTATTATTGTTATTATGAATATTATTACTATTATTATTAATATCAATAATAATTATAATAATATTAATCTTAATAACAATATTAGTAACAATATTAATAATAATTTTAATAATAATATCAATATTAATAATAATATGAATAATATTAGTATTATTTTTAATATTAATATTATCTACAGATTTGAGTTGATACATACAGATTAAATTCATAGGTAATCACGATTTGTAGTTTACATATAAATAAAGATTCGTTGATAATGTTAAATTTATTTATATCTTTTGGTAATGCTAAATTTACCTACAATAATCGGTAGATAAATTGAAAATTTATTATAGTGTCTATTCTAATGTTTTGTGTATACATTTAAATCCTTTATACATTATTTGACTTAAAATAATATACAAAATTTGAAAATAATATAAATATAAAAAATAAAATAAGAACAGCATCTAGAAAAACAATTTCTCGCATAAGTATTATATAAATGACATAACAAACTTGTTTTATTTATAATTTTCTCTATAAAACTTCAAATGAGATCATTTTTTAACCTAACCCCAAATTTTCATACCCAAGAATCTATTTCTGGACTCAGAATTTGCAAATTGTGCACTTACATATAAAGAGTAAAACTAGTAAAACTAGGTAGATAGTATACTTGGAGAAAAATTTCAAATAGAGTTAGAGATTGAAATGACACTCTAAGATTAAAATGGAAGGTTAAAGTGATGTATTCCTCTATTTTAGTTGCTCCACAAGAAGTTTTGAAAGAGAAAATAATAGTTTATAAAGTAAGACTTAAGAAGAATAAAAAGGAATAAATTATAACTCTAGTCCTAATTAAATGAAACTAGACAACTGAGAATTTAAATAACTATGAAAGAGGAGAGGAGAGAAAAGCTTACCTCAAACTTTTCTTTCTCTTATAGTGGGAAATTGTGTGGAAGATGTGAGATGTGTAGCTGTATTTATAGGCCACGACTTTGCAAAGAACAAAGATATTTTGTAAAAGAAATATGTCTTTAATCCTTACAATTATAATGCAAGTGGAAGAAAAGAAGAAAAAATTACCCAAACTTATCCTTTATATTAAACATGTCATGGGTAAACAAAATCTTTTTACGTTGTTATTATTAAGGATGCATGAAATTTATGAGAGAAATGAACTTGAACCATTTGTTCTATTGTTTCCGGTTGGGACCAAACAATGTGCTTGAGTTCATGGGTTTGTAATACACAAATTTGTTATTTTAACCTTGTATTAAACCCCAAAATCATATATTTGAATTAGAAAAAACATCTCAAATATTTTTTTAATATAATTTAACATATATTTTTATGGATTATATTTGGCTTATCCTGATTCTCATTTTTTATAATTTTGCAATACATTTTTTATAAATGTTATCATTATTGAATTTTATAACGAACTTAGTAATGAAATCCGAAATTAATAAAAAATTTAGTTGAAATGTTAAATATCAATTACATTTATACTATAAATCAAATATAAAATAAAGTTCATAATAAATTTTCTTTTAAAGTTTTGAAGTATTTATAAAAATCAACTTAACTAGGTGATCATGGACCTAATTATAATTGTTAAAAATGGGTTATGGATAAATAACATTTAAATGTTTTCTACTCTCCTACATAGCTTAACAGTAATAAAATTAGACATTAAACTTTCTTTTGGAAAATTTTCTTTCTCATATAAAAAAAATGTTTTTTAAACTTTGAAGATATTATGTACTCTTAATTTTGTCATCTCCTCTTCACTTTCACAAATATCTTCATACAACAAGTCCTTACTTTCATCAAGTCTTTACTTTCATTATGGTCCAACCCTAAAGCTAGGTTAAAGTTATACAATTTTCATTAAAAATACTTCTTACCTTGACTTTGTAATTCATTTTTCTGCCTTATTTTCGATGTATAATAGTTATTGCTTTAATTCAATTCCACCTTATAAAATGTAGATTTTGGATTTTTAATTTTTTTGTTTGAAATGATTGTGAGTCTCTTTAACTTGATAATCATTTATCATAACTAAATTCAAGAATGGGATTAAAAGAAGTTTATGAGAAGAAAAAATTACAGGGAAACTATAAGGGATCTTCTCCTGTTTCTTATTTTCACATAAGCTAATTACAAAACTGTTCTTTTGTACTTTTTGAACTATATTTTAAGAATGGTAGACGACTTTTGTAGTATTTACAAGTTCACACACCTGAATCAATAAATATATAGGCACGGTAACATTAAACTTGTATAAAATGGTAGATGAATTATCTTATAATATACAAACATTTTTTCCATATTAATAACAAATTCCATAATATAGATTTTCAGTTTTTATATAATAATATGACTATCTTTTATTTGTTGTACTATTATAAATATCTTAATAAAAATATTAATACAACACTTATCTCGGTAAAAAAGTAAATACAATAAACCAAAATACGAAAAAAACAATTTCAGCAAAAAGTTCATAGTCATATAGAGTTGAACTTATATATTAAATTAAGATAAGAACTAAATTAAATTTAGAAAATTTTAACTTGATCCATCATAATTTTATTATGGGTTTAACTTTATGGTCTTGTTATTTTTTTAATAAATTTGATATGATGATTCTACGTTTAACATGAAATTTTATTAGAAAAAACTTAATCCATGATAGTTTATATTTAGTTTTGAATCAACTCATAATGGATCTCGTATTTGATTTTTTATGTCTAGATTTGATATTATAATAACTCTATTGTTTGTTATTTGAGAGGCTCCACATGTAATTTAAGATTTTTCAAACCCTAGCCTTCTTTATTGGATTAAGAATTTTTAGAGGAAATTTAATTATTTTTTTAATAATTTGTAATATTTTATAATAAATTTTTTTAAAAGAAATTGAAAATTGAAAATTTTATTAAAATAATTTAATTATTTAAAATTTTAAGAATTTGAAAATTTTTATATTGTTTCATTTTCAAATTGGTGTCCCTTGGTTTCATATCCTCTTTTCATGATGATTTAACTTTGAATGACATTAATTGAGGCATTATTGATTTGGAGTTAGACATCATTAGTTTAACTTTATTTTATCTTTTTTATGTTAGGAAAAGTTAAAGCTAATGATATATAATTTGTTTATATTATAAGTAATTTGTTTATATTATAAGTGATTCTATATACCCAATAATTTCATATTGCTCAAAAGCTAAAAATAATTTATAAAAAGTTTTCTTTTTTAATACTTTGAGATGTCTTTTAAGATTATAATCGTGATAAAACTCCGAGTTTGAAAGAGGACAACACCGCATATACGATGATTGATCTTAATGATGTTATTTTAATGGACTTGAAATTAGAACATAGGAAATGTTTATGGGGATGGAAAAGTGGTTTCATAGACGAATCCCATTACCCCTAACCCTGGATTGGGAACTTGTTTTGGTACGTTCAATAGTCACACATTGTTTGGGGATCGAGGCCAAGGACAATTTGTAACTTTTCTCCCTTAATACTTTTATCTTAACATATTTGAGGTCAGAGTAATAATATTTTTTTTTTGTTGATAAAGGTCAATGTTACTTACCATCTTGTATTAATTAGAGTTCTTTTTTTCTATCAACATTAATAAAATTTCTGAAATGATGTTAAACATGTTATTGTTGGTTAATAATATTATTTTCAATTATGTTATTTGGGTTCGATTTAAGCAATATCAATAATTTGTATCAATAATAATGAAACTATATTTTAGTTAATACGAGAAAAGTTTTATATTAAAATTATTGATTAATTATGTAATATAATTAACATTATTAAAATTATGTATTTGTTGGATGTAGGTCAAAACTATTTCTTGATTAATGTTTCTTAATCAGAATCTAATGTTTGCGGATTAGAAATATAACGTCCCATATTTTTCAAATATAAATATCCATACATTCATTATATATTTTAAAATATACTTCTTCACATAAGATTTAGTAAAAATATTTTTTTACAATCAAAACTATGTAATACACTCCCATAGAAGATTTAAAAATAAAACAAACACCACCCAAAAAGAAGAGTAAGTTAAAATAAATGTATTTTAATAAATTAAATTTCTATGTGAACCAAAATATAATAAAACAAATTAGACTTTCATAATTTATCTCATACATCACATTATCATTAACACGTTACACTCCTGATACGGTTAATCTATATAGTATGGTATAATTAGTTCTTTTTCATACCGTAGCACATTCATATAAACCTTTTAATCCATATAATCTAGTCTAAACTGGTTCTTTTTCACATTATAGCACAATCATATGAATATGTTAATCCATATTATCTGATCCAATCAGTTTTTTTTTTCACACCATGACACATTCATATGAACTTTTTTTGACTCTCACCATCTCGTAATCTTCATCTATATGAGGATACCTCCTTAGATCAAATACACAAACAATGCACATCTTAAACAATCTTAAGATGATATCTCTTTTATTGAAGATACTATGCCCATATCATACATCACATCAATAAACAATATTTCATAACTTCCCTTACTTAGCATAAAAAAAAAACATACAATTAGCTTCCCTTACTTAACATTAAAAAAAAAACATACAATTAGTTTTCTTACATGAATTCACAAAACAAGTAATTATAATATCTATTGAAAACATTCAAACTAGTTTCCCCCAATTCACACAATATAATATATATCTACTGAAAACATTCAAACTATCTTCCATTACTTAACATTTAAAAAGAAAACATACAATCAGCTTTCCTTACTTAACATTTAAAAATAAAAAATACAATTAGCTTTCCTTACTTAACATTTTAAAAAAACATACAATTAGCTTTCCTTATCCGAATTCACAAAACAAGTTTATAATACCTATTGAATATATTCAAACTAACTTTTCTTATCTAAATTCACATGACAAGTAATTACAATTATAACCAGCTTTCTTTACTTAACATTTAAAAAAAAACATATAATTATCGTAAATTTGATAACAGATGAGATCATAAATCTAGAAAAAAGATATAGAATTTTAAAGGTAAATAGTTTTAGAAAGAGGGTTGTATTTATAAGTATAAAACTGAATATCTTCTTAAAGATAGAATTGGTGATTGTTATAAAGAGAAATGAATAACTGATTTTTCTATTTTTATGGAATTATTTTTTAAAAAATATTTAAGTATTATTTTATTTATCTCTAAAACTAAATTTTAGATTAGTTTTATTCTGAAATTATTTTCTATATTATTGTAAAATGCTAAGGTTATTTTAACAATTGTTTCTTTGCTGAAGAATATGGTAATTATTTTTTTATGCATCTAGTACTAAAGTTATAATTTTCATATTTGATGATATCTAAAATAAATTATTTAAATAATAAAATTAAAATTTAATAAAATAAAATTATTTAACCAAAAACATTAAACCAAATTAGTAAATTGTAAAAATAATAGTTATATTTAATGAAAACTAATTAGTAGATCGTAAAAATATTGGTTGTATTTAATGAAATGATAACTGGTAAACCTGGTCGAAATTTATTTGAACTTACGCAATTAGGAGAAAAAAAAAGTCGTTATATTGGAAATGAGATCCATAGTTTGTTTTTATAATTTTCAAAATATTTTAACTAATAAAAGTTATGTTAAAAAAGTGTGTTGTTAGATTATGAGTAAAGTAATTAGGCATTAAAAAATTGAGGAATAATAAAATCATAATCAATTGTTTTATTTTTTATTTACCTTGTATCCTCTTATTAATTCCTCAAGTACTTCATAAAAATATTAAATTAAAACAGGTACACATTTCATATTTTGTAAGAAAAGAAACAAAAAATATTCAATAGTTTCTACATCTACAACAAAAAATAACAATAAATAAAAATTAAGAGGAAAAATTCCTTCTCAAAGTGCCTTTGCAATTTGCAAATTTAGGTTTATATAGTTATAATTATTATATAAAGAGGAGGGATATTTCAGTCACATATAATTATTACGTAATTACATATTATTACTAGCGAAATTCTGCGAATAAAATATATAATTTTGTAAAAATTGCATTGAAAATATTAGAATAATACAATAAAAAATATACAATTTTTAAAACTGATATCAAAATAATAAATATAGTAGTTATTTTTAAATTATGTAATTATTTTTTGATGGAGAAGTTTTTTCCATTATTAAATTAAAAATTAATTTTTATTCATTGAAAATAAAATTATCTTATAAAAAAACTAAAACATATACCAAAATAATTAAAAAAATGCTATCCTTTTTAATAATACAATATAATAATATAGAAAGTTACACATATTTGCATTTTTACCTGATAAACCCTACATAGGTAAAAAAGAATTTAACAGATTGACAGCCACGTGGCCCAAGATGAACATGATTGTAGCATGGTCGTGGCGAGGGATGCCTACCATATGTGATGCCAAAACTGATCTATTTCCCTTCTTCTTCTCACTTCTGTCTCTCTGCTACAAATCCAAAAACCACCAAATCGCGGGTAAAATAATCCTCATCCGATTCATCACTTTTCCACTTTTCTCCATTGCAATTTCACTTGTGTCTCCATCACTTGCATTCGTTTCACTCGATTTCGCTTTTGGATTCGCAGTTCAAAATTCAAGTTTCCAGAGCGAGTTTTAGGGTTCCCCGCTGCCATGGACCAGGCCGAATTAACCACCGAACAGGTACTTTCCGATCCGTTTCCTCTCTATTCGTCTCTTCGTTCCGCGATCTGATTGCAAAGTACCGATTGTGCTCGATTCCGTTGTTTTGATTTTAATGTGTTGATTCTCGATGTGGATTGAATTTCTTCACTGACATTGTGTCGTGTTTTCTTGAAGGTTTTGAGTAGGGACATTCCATGGGAGACCTACATGTCCACGAAGCTCATCTCTAGCACCAGCCTTCAGCTCTTAAGGCGCTATGATCATCGATCAGAGAGTCACAGAGCACAGTTGCTCGATGATGTAATTTTTTTAATTTAAAATTATTTTTTTAGGAAAGTAATTGTAAATCCTAGTTTGTTAATTGTTGTGCTGAGTTTTTAAACTTGATTTGATTGCAATTTTGATTTGAAGTGGATTTAATTTGTGATTCCCAAGTTTGTTGTCTATTGGTGTTGAAAGTGCAAGTTCGTTCGTTGTGTGGCAGGATGGTCCCTCTTATGTTCGCGTGTTTGTTCGTGTTCTGCGTGATATTTTCAAGGAAGATACTGTAGAGTATGTTTTGGCACTGATAGATGAAATGCTTGCAGGTAAATTGTTGAAATTGGTCCATTTTTTTCTTATTTGTTGTTAACAGTGGCATAACCTTGAAATTATAATCTTTTGCAGCAAACCCCAAGAGAGCAAGACTGTTTCATGACAGTACCCTTGCAGATGAAGATACTTATGAGCCTTTCCTAAGTTAAGTATTTACTCAAATATGTTTTTTTCTTTTGCATAATTATTAGATTTCTTTGTTTTGGAGGTGAGACTTGATACACACACATATATGTCTGATTTTTGTATTGAGTTTGTTTTTCAAATTGGATGCATAACAAGTTAAACACTTTGGCTAATGTCCATTCTGATACCTACTAGTTCTGTAATACGTGTTGTTAAGTTGAAATACGTATCCCATTGAGGGGCGATATGCATTAAATTCCTTTATTGACTATATGGACAGCATAGATCATCATATGATGGAAAACATATCCGTTGTTATGATAAAAGAAATAAGTTGAAAGATCAAAATAGAAATAAACAAATATTTTAGGGATCAGTTAAAATAATCAATGTAATTTTAGGGACAAAATATAAATAAATATTTTTTTGGGAATTTAAACCAAAATTTTATAAATTATTTGGTACCCAATGTTAATTTTTTATTGGGTACTTAAAAACAAATATTATTCATATATACAGACCTAAAACTTATTTAAGCCTCGGCCAAACGGTTTTAAGAATTTTCTTTGCAGGGAGTCTAATAATTGATGATAGTATCTGTGTGTATGTAAAGTACGAGCTTGTGGAAGATTGTGCTTTATATGGTCATTTGTAGTCTAGTATTATACCTTTCTTTAGAACACGGAAACTAAAGTCCATCGCTTTGAATTACATTCTTTTGTTATTTCTTTTACAGAAGATTAAAAGCTATATACACTTGTCGTTTATATAATGTCATATGATTATTGTGGATTTTGACCATTTTCTTTGTGCTTCAAATTTATGATGTACAAAAAATTAAAAGAAATTATCCATCTTGCAGATTGCTCTGGAAAGGAAATTGGTTCATACAAGAGAAAAGTTGTAAGATCCTTGCTTTAATTGTTAGGTAATACAAACTCGAGATCTTTTGACATTTTAATTCAAAAAATTCTCAGACTTGAATTAAATATCAGATTATATTTTATACAGCTGTATAAGTTATTAACTTATGAGTTATTGCAAAATTTCAACCTTTTCTGATTATAGTGTCAGGCCAAAAACTCAGAACGGTATTGTGCCTAATGGGGAAGCATCAAATGGAAAGAAGCCATTTACCACTATTGATGATGTTTTGATAGGATTAGTAAAATGGCTTTGTGAACAGGTATGTGATACTGAAAATTGTATCTATCTCTCTAGGTCCACTGGATAAGAGTAATTCACGGGTATGTTGACAATGCATCTAATCTTATCAACTTAGAGAGGAAGCGGCCACAATCACTTGACGTTTATGAAACTTTAGTTAGATTTGCAATTGTGCAAGAGTGGCATTATTTTCTGAACTTGAACACTAAGTTATAGATTGTATCACAGAATCAATTAAACTAGATGCATAAAGATGTGAACTCAGATCAATAGGAAGTGTATGAAATATTCTAAATATCTTATGATCCATTTCTGTATAATATGCATGCTTTCTTACTTTCATCTATAACTGATTTATTATATTTGTAGTTGAAGAAACCTTTTCATCCTACTCGTGGAGTCCCAACTGCTATCAATTGCCTAGCAACACTGCTTAGGGAACCTGTGGTTAGGTCTTCCTTTGTTCAGGCAGATGGGGTCAAGTTACTTGTGCCATTGATTTCACCAGCATCCACACAACAGTCCATTCAGGTAAGTTTGTTGGACTCTACCTCTGAGAATCTGAAAATCTGAGTAATTGGATTTGTAGGTGCTTGGGTAAGCATAGTATATCTAGCTATGTCTGTAATACTTACTAGAAATTGAAGAGTCTCTATTGCATTTAGTAAGAGATGATAACTTATTGCTTGGGGCTTCTTACCAAATAATAATTGTTTTGATCAACATCGAAAGAGTGATACCTGATTCCAGATATGTTGGCTTCTAAATTGAATTATCAGTATGATGAAATTTTTTAGATTTCATGGGTTTTTTTTATAGGGAACAAAAGGAAATTAATTGAAAATTCCTCTGTAACAGCTTCTTTACGAAACATGTCTCTGCATATGGCTCTTATCCTATTATGAGCCAGCAATTGAATATTTAGCTACTTCAAGGACCCTTCCTCGACTTATTGATGTTGTTAAGAGTTCTACAAAAGAGAAGGTATTAATTACTTTTTGAATTTATGTGCATCTCATTTTTCTCTTATAAACAAAATGTTGTTCGTATTCTCTATTTCTTACAATATCATTAGTAGTTATAGACTTATTGTTCTTTTATAGTTGTTAGCGTAGTTTGTATTAACTTTCTGTTATATCTCTGTCTGTAATAGTCGCAAGAAGATATTTAATTGTTTATAACTTTCTCTGGCGTAGCAGTCTAATGTTGACACACTTGTTTTACAAGGTGGTTAGAGTTATTGTCTTGACTCTTAAGAACTTGATGTCAAAAGGGACGTTGGGTGCTCAGATGGTTGATCTTCAGCTGCCACAAGTTGTCCAGAGTTTGAAAGCACAAGCATGGAGTGACGAGGTCAGATAATTAAGACCTACACTACGTTAATGTCCTGTTGAACTTGTGTCCAAAATTATAGTAGGTGCCATGCAGAGAAAAATATTTTGATTTATACCGCTTGCTATTTGAGCCTTACTAGTAAAGTGCTGTCTTGTGACCTCGCAATCAGAGGTTCAATTCCTGGAAACAGTGTCTTCTTGCAGGATTAGATGTTATGCACCTATGCGTACCCTCCCCAAACCCCATCTAGTGGAGCGGAGAGTCTTGTGCATTAGGTTGCCTCGTTTTTACATCTTGCCATTATTGAAGTATTTGCTGTCAGAACTAATATTTTAGTCTTTTTGTCATCCTAATCATAGTTTTTTATATAACATCGCCTTTTCATTATTATATATTATTTCTTATTTTATGTTGTTATACAGTGCCTCTGTGCTCAATATTTTGATACACTCTCTGTTTTCTATGATGCATCACACTTTTAATGGCACTTACCATTTGATGTTATGCATTTAATAGAAAAGGAAAGTGGGAATGACGGTTACTGCAGAATTTACTTACCGAATGATATGATGCTTCCTCTCGAATATTTATTATCGCTCAATAGATGAGTTGTGATATTACAATATTGTTGACGAAATTTGAATAAGCTGTGATGCATTGCTTCCTGGGTACAAGTCAGTGACTCTGGTGCGTGTTGGCCATAACAATAACTTGTGCTCTTTGTTTTCTGTTTGCATTGTAATCATTAATGCACAAGTGTACGTGAACCCTTATGTATGATACACCAATCAGGTTGCTAACTTTAATACACGTTCTGGAAGGCTTACTGGACATCAGTTTTTCACGATTCTAAAGTGCCTTTTCTATTCTCTCCTGCATTTGCTTGAATTGGCACCCTCTATGATTGGACTATAAGTGTGTGTCTTGTATTACTTGAGCTTTATCACTTTATCTTAAATTACAACTCAAAAATAGATAGCTATTTTTAACCTCTATTACCACATTTCCTTTTGAAATAGCCTATTTTGTATTGCTAGCCCAACATTTCTATTGATTAGAAAAGTTTGTACAGGACTTGTTGGACGCACTGAATTCTCTGGAAGAAGGGCTTAAGGATAATATTAAGAAACTAAGTTCTTTTGATATGTACAAGCAAGAAGTTCTCCTTGGCCATCTAGATTGGTCTCCCATGCACAAAGATCCCTTATTCTGGCGAGAAAATATAACCAACTTTGAAGAAAATGATTTCCAGGTATATGTGCATTTCTTCCTTTATGCTTTAATTTAATTCTTATTTAGGCAAACATGAAAATTTAGGCTGAGGAAAATAATCATTTTTAATGATGATTATCGAGAAGGAAATGAAATGTATTAAATGAATTAGATCCTCTTTTCACTTTTTAGACTTTAGATAATAATATGTTCAGCTTGTTATATTTGATTAACTTCTTTTATAGATGATTTTGAATATATAAATCTTGATTGTCAATTTAAATAATTTATAATGATGTTCAATATATATATATATGTGTGTGTGTGTGTGTGTGTCCTACATTTTGAAGATTTTAAGGGTCATTGTATCCATGTTTGGTGATTGTATCAGTGTCAGTGTCCGTGACACACCTCTTTACTTTTCTTTTTAAGACAGTATGGAATTACTTGATGTTGTGTTCCGTGATAGAATATGCCCTCTCACGTATGAGTCTGAGTCTTAGCATTACCCGCATTACCCAGTTGATTGTGCAAGCTATTTATGTTTTGTTTTTTATAGTAATTTTGAGAGTATCAAAATGGATGATGTTTTGCAACATGATATGAATTTTCAATTGATAATTGGTGTCTACTATGATGCTTTTGTTTGAAAAATAGGTTGAGTACAAGAGGGGTTAAATTAAACTTTCAAAGAATTTAGAAACTTTTGACAAATGAATGAATTATTAACTTTGAATCAATGGGTACTTTAAAGAAAACCAGTTTCAACTTCAAGAAATACTATTTTCAATGTTCTTTAATCTTCCATAACCATACAATATGAATATAATTCATACATGAGTTGTAAGAGATAAGGAAAAGAGAATAATACTAAAAAATGTATTGGTTCACCCTCACAAGAGAGTTACATCTAGTTGCTTAATCACCTCAATTAAACTAATCTACTAATTTCAAGTTTTTACAAGCACTTACGAGAAAAACAAGAAACAATACAACACAAGATCTTGAACCCTACTAGATCTCTTACACCCTCTGGTAAAATACTATCACAAGAAAACTCTTTTGACAACCCTAGTCAAGAACAACCAACAACAAAGAAAACAATTTGGATTGAATCACCTTGACAATTAAGTTCAAAGAATAACTCCCCCTGGAAGCAATGCTAGGTGATACTCAACAAGAATGAGTTGCACCGCTTGAATCTTGATCTTTAGAAGAAATTTTCAGAATGATAACTCCAAGAAAGTTTTTCAGTCAACTAAAAATAGAATTCTAATGTATAAAAAAATGTTGCATAAAAGACTATTTTGAGTTTTCTATTTGAAGAGAAAAGATAGAAATCAATTATGCTGAATTGATATTTTCAACGAGTTCAAAATCTATTTCAATTGATTAAAACATTACTAATTGAGTTTTTAAAAGAATTTTTAGTTAGTTAAATGAGTTTCAATCCATTGCAATCGCTTGAATTGACTTCATTAGTGGTTTTAATAGATTGATTTGCGTTTCAATCGGTTGATGCAGTGTGAAATTGGTTTTTAAAAACTTGTTTTAATCCATTGAAATGTTTAAGCTTGTGTTTTCTACGAAGCTATGAACATTTCAATGTATTACAACATATTTTAATCATTTGAAATTTCTTAACTTTCATTTTTTAAACCAAGTGAAATAATGTAAAAACTCTTGAAAACAATTTTAGCACAAAATATCAAGATCAAGCATCACACTTTCACTCAAACAAACCCTAATCCTAAGAATTACAACTCAACAAGACAAACAATAAAATCATCCAATCTTTATCAAGGTTGAGGCAAACTCTATCAAGTCTTCATTTCAAATGGTTGGAGACATCAAATCATATATATTCAAATCTATCAACTTTTGATTGGCGTGTAATACATTGTAGATGATTGCATCTGACTGGATCTCTACTTTCTACTGCCATTAAGTTGTTGCCTAAAACGATAAAATATGTTTAGTTAATTTATTTCCTTATAATTATTATTGTGGTGAGTTCTAAAGGCATTACGGATGAAACTTATTCGTGGTCCAAGATCTTTCCTTTTTATAAAATCAAGTAACTTTTTAACAGATGTGCGATGCGAAAGTATTGATTGTGTAGCGGTATTGTTACTTGATTTCGTCGTGTTCGATAAATATTTTTGGTGTTTGTAAAGTTGATAGATATGATATTCATCTCAAAGTCAATATACATTATACTGTACCGAAATATGGTAAATGAAATTTAAAATGTTTTGTTCCTTTTGAGGGTGCTTGTGGATCCCATCAAATGAGATTTACTTACCATAAACTATTTTTCGTTGCTATCCATATTGATAAGGAAAAACATTTTTATAGCGAAAACGGGTGATTATGCTATATGGAGTGCCATTTGATAATGCTAGAAAGGAAAGATGGTGATAGTGTAATCTTTTTGAGTACTCCCTATCTTAAACATTCTTCTGATCATTGATTATTTATTAATACTATCTTCATCTGTTGCAGATCCTAAGGGTCCTAATAACAATTTTGGACACTTCCAGTGATCCAAGGACTCTGGCAGTTGCTTGTTATGACATTTCACAGTTTATCCAGCAGCATCCTGCTGGACGGATAATTGTGACAGACCTCAAAGCCAAGGAACGGGTGATGAAACTTATGAACCATGAAAATGCTGAAGTTACTAAGAATGCACTACTCTGCATCCAGCGGCTTTTCTTAGGTGCAAAGTATGCGAGTTTCTTGCAGGTTTAATTATGTTTTGTGGGTTGGTGGCCAATTGGAAGCACTTAATTCCATCAACTTGATTGCTATATCAAAAATTGGGTCGGTTCTCATGTACAAGGCTTATTCATTGCTTTAGTAATTAATTTATTGTTGTGTATGGCATATTAAGATTTCGGTTTCAACAGTAGAAGAAATTTTATGTCAGAAATAAGTATGCATGATATTCTGCTGCCGAATAAAACAAGTTTTGTAATTAAATACTCGAAGTTGTGCTTTTAGTTATGTTGAATTTGTTAGAAAACAAAATTATTGTCTAATATGAGCTATCTGAATGAGTCGAGGGGTCAGAACTGATGGACAAAATAAATGTTTATTTTATATGATTAAAATATTTAGATTTATGATAAATATTTTATATTGTTATATATTTTACTTTTAGTTATTGATAATTTGTTTCAGAAATATCGACGTGTAAATTAGAAATGTGGTGAAGATTATACTAAATGACATTTACATTTATTATTTTAAAATAGAAATTTGTTTTTTAAACCTTTAATAAACCGTTTTTTTTTATTTCTTTCATAATTTTTAAATAGATATATTGTTTAAGTTTTAGCTAGATATTCTGAAATAAAACAAAAGAAGTGACTGTTTAATAAAAGGAAAGTGCATACGTTTTTAAAATTTGAAAATAGTATTATTTGTGTAACTTAACGGATTGATAAGCATAGTTTCTCCTATTAAAATTATATAGAGAATAATTGATTGAAAAAGATAAGAAGTTAAGTTTTAAATCATTGACTTAATTACTTGATTTTTATTTACTGTTTTAATTATTATTTTATTTATTTTAATTTTTTAGTAAAAAAATTAATCAAGTTTCTTAATATTAAAAAAAGGGAACAATGTGATCGCTTTATTAACTTGAAAGTAATTAGCTTTGCTAGTTTTGATATGCAAGAGATGGTAGTGATGGTTGCTTTCCGATGTGTGTGGTGCCCAAAGTGCAAACCCTCCACCAGAAGCAACCCGGAGGTGGCGGTTGTTGTCGGTCGACAAGTTCAAGGTGGCAGCTCTGGCGACATGCGGGGTGATATGTAGTGCAACAACTGCCAGAGATTGCTACATCACAACATGACGCTTTCACTGACATTTACTTTTGTGTTGTATATTTTGCCCTTTCAGGGAAGGGAAAGCCTCCAGGCGTAGGTATTTTGGTTCCCTCGATTAAAAATTGATAAATTTATATGCAAACAAATTTATCCACAAGAAATATGTACATTTACACTGATAATTATTTAAATTGGTACACTAGATTAAATAGAAATTTCAGAATATATACACAGTTATCAATTGTACCATAATTCATTATTTGTCAACACATAATCGATTATGATGCAATTGATTAATATTTATGTGGATCGAAATAATACTTTGTTCCTCGTATACATGAATCAGGTGCAAATCCTAATAATCAAAAGCATATGTGTATGCTCATTTACTAATTAGAAAACTTTTAGCAAGTAAATATCAAAGTGGGAGTTTTGATTTTAATCAATTATGTTATATTTACTAAAGAATTGTAAAAACACTTCACTATTTTAATTGTATTAATTATTTTATATCTCCAATTCAGTGTGAAGTTTTTTAATATATACAAACCTATCACTTTATTCTTACGTATAATTAATGGAAAATTTGTAATGGATAAAATAAAAATTATTTATTATATATATCTTCTGATAAATATATTGTATAATTAATTTCTTTCAATAACTTTGTAATTATGGCTAATTGAAAACTGAAATATTTAATTCTAAAATTTTAATAAACTTTTTAAATATTTTTCGTAATTCTTACAATTGCTGTCATATATTTATTCACCCTCTAATAAAAAAAATCAAAGATATTTATGTTATTTTTATTATAACATAATTTTTACACAACTTTTTTTATCAGTTACATTTTCTATCAACTTTCAAACCATTCTTCACTTAAATTTATTCAGTTTCTCTCAATTCAAACAACTTCATTTTTTTCTTCTTTTTATTTTCCTTTCTACCCCTATCCCAATTCAAATAAAGCATAACTTACGGATAGCTGAACTTCTTTATAAATATTTATAAAGATAACAATACAATTATAGACAGTATAAAAATAAGAAAAATAAAATAAAATAAGCTTTTCACTAAGCTAAACTTAGTTTCTATTTAGATTAATTTATAAAAACTTTTTGATATAGTTTATTGAATTTTTTATTTTAAATTTCCACGACTTATTATTTTCAAGATAATACAAAATGTACTATTTATTGAAGGCCAATAGTGACCTTGAATTTTATTTTGTCTCAATTAACCACAAAAGTCATTTTATCTATGCTTGTAATATTGACAATTTATTTATCTTTTATACGTATTTTAGAATTTTAGACCTAATTTGTATAAATCATTTGAGGATTAATGAAAAGTCAGATTTGGATGTTATTATGCTTATATGTGAGGACTCTTTGTTAGGGTTCCTTCGTTAAATCAATTGATTTTATCAAGGATTTTACTAAAAATTCTTATGGCGATGTTAAGGGCTTATCAAACGTCATATTGTTTGTGATGTTCATCCATTTTTTTTCATATTCTGATTTAACCCTCGTTTATCTCTTTCACATTAAAATCTGCTCAAATTTTCTTATTCTCATATCTTATGGTTTATTAATCATTTTTTCTATAATTTATATGTTTAAATTGCGATTCAAAGTGTCATCTTTCTTGTCGTTGTGGTTTCGTTGCAATCGAATTACTGTGGGTTGATATGTGAAAACGAAATTATACATTTTTGCCTAAAAATTGCACATGGGGTCACATCATATTATATTACTTATTTTTTCTAAAGTTGTCTATGTGTAAATATATGACAAATTTTTCAAACTGGTGTAATTTTTATCTAAAATTCTCAAAATAGTGTATTTTTTATTTATTTTTGGATATGGGTAAATTGTGTCTGCCAAACACTATATCAATATGAAGAAATAAATGAAATCATGAAAAGATAACATGATTTTAGTTTACCAGAGAAAATAGTGCAGTCAAGATTTGAATTAACAAGTTAATTCAAATATTCAAAATAGTGCACAATTTTATGGTAGTTAATATTCTCCACCCATTCCTCTTCTTGGCAATGGTGTTATATTACTACTGTGTAACTAAAATAAATATAAATTTACAAAAGTGTCTATTTTATTTACTGATAAATATGTAATGGTTAAAATAAAACTGATGTCAGATATTTAAGAGTAAGTTTGATATTGAAAAGAAAAATAAAATAAAATTAAAATTTAATAATAAAATATATTTAGCAAAATTAAGTATAAGTTGGATATTTGACTTTAGTTACTAATATAAAAATAATTTAAAATAAAATTGAAATTTAGCAATAAATTTAGAAAGAAAAATTTGAAAATATTATATAATTTTTTAAATAAATTTATTGTTAGTTTTTAAATTATATCTAAGTAATTTTTTTTCACAATATGTAACTAGTCTTCTATTTAAATTAACTTCACATTTATTCAATTACTTAATCAGAATTAATTTCAACCATTACATATTTTTCAATAAATAAAATGACTTTGTAATTGTCCATTTATTTTAGTTGCACACTAGCAACACACACGTGCAAAAAAAAAAGGAATAGGTGGATAACAGTATTATCACCATTTTAATTAACTTATTAATTGAAATCTTAGCTGCACAATTTATCTAGTAAACTAAAATTGTGTTCTCTTTTCACATTTAATGTTAAACTAAATCGTATAATAGGATCACAATTTCTTCACAATGATATAGTGTCTCATGTGCATGATTTACTCATATCCGAAAATAAAAAATACATTGTTTTGGAAATTTCAGATAAAAATTACATCAATTTAAGAAATTTGCGGTAAATATATTCTTAAGATGAGATTATTTTATTTTTAAATGTAAATATTGTGGTATTCCTGCATCATTTAAGGATGTTTTGGATTTATTATTTTGAAAATAATTAAAGAAATTCTAATTATAAACTAACTAACCAGTTAAATGAAAATAAAAGCTACAGTTGCAGCGTCAGGTAGCTGTCAAATTCTTAGATAGTATAGCCTTATTAAAATTAAACTTAAAGCCAGTGATGTTTGAATGATCGAGGACTATCTATCAGTGTATTTTTAATTTTAAAATAATAATAAATATAGGTTCTTTTTAATAATCACGTCTTTTAAATGAAAAATGACTAAAAATCACAAACTCAAAGCGTCTGTGCCCCCATCCAAAACGTCAGAAAGTGGAGAAGAAAAACACTTTCTCCTTCTCGCTCTTTATCCTCTCTCTCATGTTCCTCTGCATGGCATGCTCGCGTCATCCTTCAAATGAAGAAAACACTATCACCTGGCCATGTCTCTTCTTGAAAATTTGACTCAGTTGTGAAGAGATTTCATGTTAAAATTATTGAAAAACAAGAAGAATTTAAAATACAAAAAAAGGAAAATAAAAAAGAAAATAGAGTAAATCGAATTAACTTATGTTATTACGTGATATGCTATGTATATATACAGAAAAGACCGATAAAAACCGGAAAACTGATAATTCTAAGACAGAAAATGCAAGAAAGAAAAATTTTGATAAAATCATCTATTCAATAGTAAAAGTTTAATAAACACTAGAATACCTAACAACACCGTATCATGTAACAATACTAAACAAACAAATACGAGACCGTCTTATAAAATTTTGAGATGCTGGACTTGTGTAATCAAACATATTACAAAGAACAGTGCCGCGGAGCAAATTAAAAAGATAAGATATTTTATAAATTAATAAAATAATTTATTTAAAACTTTTTTTTTTAGCTTTTTATGATATAAAATTATTTATTAAATTATTATAATTAATTTCATTTAAAATATATTTTTCAATAAACAATAAAACTAATATGTTCGATCTTTGTTGAGATGTTTATCTTAAATAAGTATATAAAAAAAATAAGTTAAAAAGATAAAATATAATTGTCAAAACAATGAACTTGATAAAACCTGATTGTCAAAATAATGAATTTGATGTTTCTGTGATTTGATAAGTCTTTAAATTTAATTTAGTAAGTCTTTAAATTTAATATATAAATTTAAAATTTTTAATGCTCTTCCTTGAATCTGCAGAAATTATTTTTAAATTAATTAAATAATTATACTATACAGTTGATCAAGACAAAACCAAATTATAATAACAGTTGGATATCTCATAACTAATTCTGTTATAGAATCATAACAGAATAATAAAATACAACAAATGGGCCCAAACTCATTAAGCCCACTACTATGCCTATAAATACAGGTTCGGTCACTTTAGACAATGTACTTCTAAACTCTGATTTACTCCCTGCACACTCTAACCCTAAACTGACTTGAGCATAGGACCCTCTTCTCTTGGGATGGTGGTAGAATTTGAAGCACTTGGAAATGGTGGTGGAATTTGAAGCACTTGGAACAATCAAGAAACAAGGAGCAACTCTAGAAGACATTGTTGTTGCTGGAGCCAACCAGTCCCTTGCAATAACAACAACAATAATAATAAAATCAGATTAATTACTGATGCTCTCAATCTATCAGTCTCCAAATAAAGATATACACATAAAATACACACTATAGAATGACAAAACAAATTTAAAATTGAAAAATGATCACAATCAAAAACTTAAATTAAAAACAATATTATGGAAGAATCAATGAAAGACTTAGAGAAATAAAGGAAATAAGTGAAAAGTTAGATAAAGAAAGAAGAGAAGTATAAGAGAAGGAGATAGGTGAAAGAATCAAAAAATAAAAAATAGATAAAAAAAAAGATAAGTGAAAAAGTCAGAAAATGAAAATAAGTAAAAGACTCAGAAAATGAAAAGAGAATTAAAAAAATTATGTCAATATGATGAAATAATAAAAAGGGACATAATAGTAAAAAAAGATGAAAAATTAAAAAAAAAAGTTTTAATAAATAAAATTATTTGAATGTTCAATTTTTTTCTTAAAAAAAATATATTAATTTATTATAAAAAAGTTCCAAAAATATTATTCATTAAATAACATTTATAATACTAATATAAATTTAAAGCCATTAAAAATATTTATAATGTCTATGTAAACTAAAATGAATTAAAATATTTTAAATTTTTAATTAAAAGTTATTTTTTAATATAATTTTAAAATTAAATATTTTTTTTAATTTTATAATAATGTATTAGTATTAATTTTTTTTAAACCTTTAAAACTTAAAACGATTGTATTACCTCCATACATCTTGAGCTAACGACTCAGGATGATAAGTTCGAAAAATAACTCACAAAATATTATTTCATCCATCTTTCTATACTACAATATACAGTGAAACGTTTGCGTGAAACTTTCCAGAATAATACTGTTTGCAAAAATAATTCCTCAACTACCAGTGTTCTGCCATAACTTACACAGATACTGAAAAGATATCACAATTCAGTCTGCAAGACTCAAATTCTGATCCTCTCTCTAGCCCTCCAACCCAAAAACCAATTGGAATTTGATTTTTGGAGAGCACAAACTTGGGTTTTCCATTTTTTTATTTTTTAGAAAATGATTTATTTACTTTTTAAAATAAATATTTAATTTTAAAAAATAATTTTAAAATATTGAAATAGTAGTTTATGTAATTTGTAAGAACAATTTCATTTATCAACTTAAAAATTATATAAACATTTTAAAAAACTAAACTTAGAAGATTGATTGAAACACTATTAGTTTTTGAAATATACATATTTTTAAATAATATCAATTTAAATATTTTTAAATGTAATTAATATAAATATTTTTTAAATATAATTTATTTATTAACCTATTCAATCGTTAAGGAATTTATTGATGATAAAATTTGGAAATTTAAGTTATAATTTAAATTGTTTTTCCCAGAATAACACGTTCAGGAAAAAAAATTGCCCCATTTGCATCGTTACTCCAAATATTATTCAAGAATCCAAATTCTTAAACTTGTAGTCCTATTGGAAGAAAGTAATTGGAAATTCACTATTGGGAGACCCATCTTTTAGTTGTTTATTTTTTTTCGATAAAAATCAATTTAAAATAGGTAATTAATTGACCAAATAGAATTTTAATTTCAAAATAAAAATATTAATTTTTATAGTGTGTATGAAATATTTTTTTGATAGAATAATTAGTTAGAAAATTAGTTCTAAATATAGTAAATAAATTTAAATTAATGATTGAAATGAATATTAAGATATACTTAACTTAAAATTTAGACATGAATTAAACACTCATATTTAAAATTAATTTAATATTATTTTTTATATTTTTAATTCTTAATTAAATTTCTATTATTAGAATTTAATTTATTATCATTAAAATAATAAATATAAAGATTAAATCTGAAAATTATTTAATAAAATTTTTTATTTCAAGTTTATTAAAATTATTTTTAAATAATTGTTGTAAATAAAATCTTCTACTGTAAAATTTAATAAACTTAGTAATTTAAATTCATATTAAAAGATATTTATTATACAAAATATGCATAACCCATCAGACAACTATTGAATGAAAAATAATGATATAAATAATAATATTTAAAACATTATAATAACAATTATAAATGAAATTAAAACAACAATATTAAAAATGCATTATTTATTTTAGTGATCAAAGTTATTTACGTCACCAAGCATGATTTTTAAGAATAAATAATAATGGATTTAGAAATGTAGTTTTTTTTATATATTATATTGATTTGTAAACATAAAGTGGTGATGTAGTATGTTCATTTTCTACCCGAGTATTAAAGTTGTTATAAAATATAAAAAATGACTGATATAAAAAAATTGTGTTAGAAAAGTATATTAATCTCTCGTGATGAAGATGATAATATGTATATATATATATATATATATATATATAAATGTAATTACATCTAGTTTCAATTAAAAAAAATTTACTCATAAATAATTTTATGAGTAATTTAACTCATAACATTATAAAAAATGAAAAAACTTATTAAGAAACTATGAAAGTACAAGGAAAGTTTTCCAAACTTCTAACTATTTCATAATATGCTTCTATTCTAAAAGAGTTGTAAATATAAACTCAGGTAAATAAACCCTTAAAAATTCTCAAATCCTTTTTATATGTAAACTCATTAACTCATTAAAGCTACATCAAACTTTCCCATTTTCCGTCTTTTATATCTTCCACGCTAAACATTAAAAAATTGATAATTTGTTAGCATTTCTGTCTTAAAAAATCTCATGTTCAAAAATTTCACTAAAACTTTACTTTAGAGTCCTTTAGGACAAGTCTCAAAACTTATAATAATCAAGAATAATAATTTTGACTTTAAAGTTCAAAATTTTGCTTCTGCAAAAAACATGGCTTCATCTTTCAAAAACTTATCAAATTTCTTCGATTCTTCTGCTTTCTAAAAAAAAATATAAATATATAACAATATATTGAAAGATTTAAAACATTAAATATATTCCTAATTAATAATTAGATTGATATAATATTTTATTAAAACAAAGTTCTAATTAAACAAAAGACAAGATTAATAGTATACTAAGTAAAATACAAGATTAATGTTTTTTTTTAATAGCTAAGAATTATAATTTATAGAAATACTTAAAAAGTGTTCTAATCATATTACACAAATGTCTCTGAAGAATTAAAACAAATAAATATAATCCTATGAACTATAGATACATTATGAAAAAAAAAAAAAAACTATCAAGTCCAATACTTTCTTATAAGATTAATATTCATTCAAACACAAAGAGAATATATGTATGAATTCAAATCAAGGATAAAAAATAGACATTATGTAAGTGTATGTATGTAAATCTTAACACTTCTCTCAAGATTAATGTTCTATTATATAAATATATAAAACATTTATGGCAGCGATACTCTGTTAAACATGATTCATCACTCAAAAGATATTAATAAATGATTGATACCAAAAAAAAAAAATAAAAGCTTTAGGGTACTAAAATAATAAAAAAATTAAAAAAACAGAAAGATCTAAATAATTATTAGGACCATACTAAAGAAAAAAAATGTTAGTTGATGAATAACTCATTAATTAAGAGTATCAATAAACAATAACTTTTTATTAATGAAATTATTAACATGTATAAATTTATAATAAAAAATTATTTAAACCAATACTTTTAATTTCCATTATTTATTTATTTATTCTGTCTATCGTAAACTTCCCATCGGAATGTGATAACAATAATTCCTTTTAGCCCTACAAGTGAATACGATAAGCTTATCGTGGGACCATATAATTTAATGGTGTACAAACTTTGAACTGACAATTATTTTGAGAAAGAAAACAGCCACTGTTTTACATTAAAGGTGTGTTTTTTCAAAATTTACAATAAGTTCACATAGAACATTGGTAAAAAATTAATAAATAAAAAATTGTAATGGAATTGTATTCAAAATCACAAAAGATAATTTGATTTTTTTTTTCAAATTTAATATAATTTAAAATCAATAAAAAATACCCAAATTCTACTATGAAAGAAAGAATCACTTTTTCAATATTTCTATTTTGGTTCCAGTTTCTCAATAATGTTTAATGTAAATCGTTATTAGCACATGGCTCACATGTCCAGAAAATGCTTTGGAATTGTGGTATACAATTGTCGTTACAATTTTAAATCATGACAAAAAAAAAGTATACTATTTTTCTTATAGTTAAATTATCTAAGAATATCTAGTAATTAATTTTTGAATGAATAAATGTTTGTCATACAAATATTTGTCTATGAATTATGCTAATAATTAAAAAAAAAGGTTAAACTGATTTACTTTAAATATTTTTTAAAATATTTATAGTTATAATTGATCGAAGGATCATATATGTATCTTCTATTTTAAATCTTTTTTGAAATATTTCAGTCTAGTAGATATAAATCAATTATATGAAAAATACTTACTCCATTTTTATACTTTTAATCACATTATACAGTTTTTTTTAACTCTGATTTGAACATCAAAGCATTCTTTGTAAATGAATCTCCGTTAATCTTCATCAATTCTCAAAACATTACACTCAATTTTCCAAAAAAATATCATTTTCTCCTTTCAAATAAAAACAAGTTTCATTATACGAAAAAAAAAAAAAAAAAAACCTATTCAACTAAAGCCGACATTGCATGTTATTTACTTCACTTTTCGTGCATGTTCTTATCACCTTGCTCTAGCTTTAAACGGTAAAAGGACAATGCATGGGTTTGCCAGGAAAATCCATTCCAAATGCTGTCTTCTTCAAAGTAAATTCTTAAGCCCAAGCAAACATTATTTTTTTTTTTTTCATATGAGCTTCAAAATGATTAGCGATTAATTTATTCAGCATAATTAAGATAATTATTTGAGTGTTAAAAACTATTAAATCATAAAAAGGAATCATTAAATAAAAAGTAAGAGTAGTAAAGTTTTATAATTTTGAATAAATTTAGTTAATGATAAGATTACATTCGGTAAACCGTGCGGTAATATGTGTTGGCAATACTTTTCAAAGTTAACACCTTCTATTTTATAAATAAATCCTAGGGAGAACTTGATAAAAATATCATTAATTTAAAATGGATTAAATGAAACGTTTAATCCTTTAATAAAAATAATTTTTTTAATTCATATGGGTTATTTATCTTTTAAATTTAGACCAATTTAATATTTTTAAAATAGTGGTCATTTATTTATTTATTTTGAGATGTAACTTTGAACCATTTTTTAAAGTAGTGAAGCTTGTCTCACTAGATTTATCCACGAAACTCAACTAATTTTAAAACAAATTATAACCATGGTGAAATTTCAGAAGAAAAAGTAAGTGACGTCAGTGGTAAAAAAATAATCTAATACCAAATTTTTCAGTTACTTGTTACACTCATTATTCTCTTACGTAATTTTCACAATTTTTATACTATTTTTCGTTCAAACATTAGTTGGATTCTATAGTTTTTATGTAGAGGAATCTAATGAAACAAATTTCGTGTCTTACATCAGTCAAAAATGGATTCAAAATTGAAAAAAAAAAAATCATTATTTTGAAGGGTAAAATTGATCCAAATATAAACATTATAAAACCAAAACAAATTTTTAAAAGATAAAGGAAAAAACATAATTTAGTCTTTAAAGTATATTGGTGAAAAAACAAAATACAATAATCTAAGAATTTATGAATATAAAACGTGCCTTATTTCAGAATATAACCAGTGGCTGGAATGGCCTCCATGTACATATTTACATAAAAGTTCAAGTTCAAGTTTTGAAGCATCATCCATGAAACTCTGCAATTGGTTTGGATTGAAATGAAAAAGATGAAAAGTACATAGAAATAGGGATTATGGACTAAGCCATCATTTGGTAAAACTCATCGAAATCAAGGACACCGTTGTGATCAATGTCAAAGGCACTGATCATGGCCACACACTCATCATAAGATCTCTCATCTCCAAGACGGTGCAACATCCTCTGCAACCCCTTTGGGGTGATGCAACCACACCCTTCTTTCTCCCACACAAACATCTCAAAAGCCTTTCTCAGATCGCCCTCATCATCACCACCATCCCTCTTCATCAGCTTCGTGAAATCCTGCAAGTCCAACATGTTATCCCCGTCGGAATCCAGGTCATGGATCACCCCTTCAACCTCCTCATGAGACATGTGCTCCCCAACCGACCCAAAATACGACCTCAGCTCATAGGCCGAGATTTTCCCATCTCCATCACCATCGAAGTGACGGAAAGCTTCCATGAGCCCGTTGAGCTCTTCCTTCTTTGGGGTTGAGCATGTGGACATGGGGGATCGTGGAGAAGCAGCACTTGATGATTGTGATGATGAGTTGGAGGATCTTGATCTTGGGCGATGAAGGCTTAGCCTGAGAGTTTTGTTGGAGAACCACTTGGAAGGCTTGAAAATTCTATCGGTAGCCATTATTAGGGTTATGAGAAATGAGAGCGTAGAAGTAGGTTTTAATATGGAGTAAGAGGCACAGGGAAGGATTGAGACGTGTTATGTGATGGATATGGAAAGAACTGGTTGTGTGGGAGTTGCTGTGAAAGTGCGTGAGGGGGCAGAAACAGATGTGAATAAATTACGTAAGTCATGTTGTTGGGGAAGGAAATTGCATGGTAGTTTCCGATGTGGGGCCTCAAATAAGTTGATGGAACAGTTTTCTCATAAAATCAATTAACTTCTCACTGTGTTTTCCTTCTCAATCCCCACACTCTAGTCTTTAGGTGTACCTTCTTTCTTGTCTATTTCCATGATTTCTAGGTAGAAACTAGAAAGAAAATAATTATCATACTTTTTTTTTTCTTTTCTTTCTATTTCATAATATCTACATAAATATAAATCAATTAAAAATAATTATATAGCTAGTAAAAAAATTAATGTCAGCTTAAACCTTGAAAATGGTATTTTTTTTTTTTAAATCGCACACTTCGAAGGAATGAAGTTTATTTTTATCACTATTTTTTATTATATCATTTATTACACTTCTTATTTGCCTCTTGTTCTTATGTATACACTGTATGGGGCTCATTATCAAATGATTATGATTGCTTCTTCATTGAAATAATTAAAATGCCATTTACTTTACCTTTTTTAGCTTGTACGTCTTTCCTTAAAAACAAAAGTTGAGTAAAACACATTTTTTAAACCACCTTAAAAATTGAGTACTTTGGTTTTACAAAAGAAAAGGAAAAAAGCAATTTAAAAGAAAATCAAGTGCATGAACGTTTAGAAAAAGAAAAAGTGACTTTTCATCTTCTCTCTTTTCCATCTCTCAACTCTTACACTCTCTTATCTCATTCTTTCTCTCCCTCTATCTGTCTTCTGTTATTTTGAATAGTCATCTTTTTAAACTAAAAACTTATTTGAAAATGATTAAACGAATTCTACTATATTTTTTATTTTTAGCTTTATCTTTACGAAATTTTTTAAAGAAAAAAATAAGTGAAGTGCACATATACATACCTTAAAAAATAAAAACAAAAGGAATGAAGTGGGCTATAATAAGATTCCAAAGTATTGGTCAAGTGGAGTGAAACAGGATTTCGTATTTGACACCTTACAGAATTATAAAAGCATTCTTTAAATTCAATATTGTTTTACTTTATATTAAGCTATCTCTTGTTTAACCATTATAGTGATATTATTATTTAAAAGTGAAAGATTGTTTTGAGGTTAAATTACTCTCTTTGATTCTTCCGTATTTTTAACTTAATCTCTTTGTTATTAAAAAAATGTGACTCTTAAAACATATTCAATGCGAATCTTTCATTTGTTGTTTTACTAACAGTGTTATCTAGTCCAAGAAAAAACGGACACATAATTGCCAAGCGAATGTCCTTAGTGAGAACAAAAAAACAAAAGAATTATATTGGATATAATAATTAGAGGATCCTATTGGCATATATGTGTATGTAGAATTCATTCATCATCTAATTACTCAAGTCTCTTCATGTTTACATATGGTAATGGTAAATTTTGGGTTAGGTGCTAAGGATCTCCTTACGTATGCCATTACTAATATCTAGGCTAATGATAATCTTTATTAGTGTAGTAGAACATTTGTTATGATGATTAAAATAAATTTTGTACATTGATTTTACATCCTTTATAAATACAAACTATATAAAAAGTTGATACACTTTATGATGGTTGTTCCATCTATTTTTAATGTAAATTTTAAAAACTTATCATAGAAAAAATATTAAAATATATTATATACAAGCTTTTCACCATCCTTGTGATGACAATTAAAGTTAAATTTTAGTAAGAAATGTTATATTTTATAATAGATGTAGTTATAACTACAATAGAATGTATTACCTTTGATGACAATCAAGATTATAACTGTCATAGAAAGTGTTTTTTTTTTTTCTTAAAAGATTGGTGTATTCATTTTACTAACGGCATAAGAAATATCCTGCATAATAAACAAAGTTTCCATACATATATTTTCAAATAAAATTTTCATAATTTTGTATATAAATAATTCTAAAGTTTATTAATATATTTTAGGACACAAAGATTTGTTTGTTCTAATACTATCATTTATAATAAATAATTAAAATAAATGGTTTTCACTGTTCTCAACTTCTTGTAACACTTCATCCTATACTGAATATCTAAATAATTAACTATTTAAAAATGAAATTGACATTTAAGTATACCTTCATAGATTTATTAATACAAATATGGAATTATAAATGTTTATTTTAACTTAATAAGTACTATGGTGTTATCTAATTGGGTTGAATAAGATAAGTTTTTTGAACCAATAATTTTATGATTGGTTTACTTTTGTTTTAAAGTAGAAAATAATGTGAGTAAATCATATGACACAAGATGTCTACTACAAGAATACAACTGATTAGTTACCAAACAAGAACAAACACTATTAGAGTCAGTCAAATAGATAGTCTGATTCGCAATGTTCATTTTTTGTTTTAAAAAGAGTATGTATAGATTAGGCCGACGCTATGGGTTAGGTAGAGTATGCGCGGGCTTGGCTGATGTTATATGAATTATTTATCTCAAATTGGTTTCATTTTTCCGTCCCAAGTTTACTAGTTTCCCCCCTTTATTCTCTTTCTTTCTTTAGAAAACTGAAAACCTTAATATCATCTCACAACTTGATGAGAAAATCTCAATATTTCGTGGTCCCATTTATTTAAGTTGTTATTTGGTTTGTTTGGTGAGTGTAGTAAAAAAAGCTTTAAAAAAGTTCACTGAGTGAAGTGATAAACTCTAATTCATTTAAATCTTTGAAATCGAGTTTTTGTTGGATATGATAGGTAGGAGGTGAAAGAGGTGGTGGTGGCTAAGGTTGATGCTAATTTGGAGCTAAACTTAAAAAGGTGAGTTTTTTTCTTGAGTTCTATAGATTCTAAGATTCCATTAAGTATTACATTTTGATGTTTTTCTATATTTCAATTTGTATACTGATTTTGGCGTGAAGCGGAAACCCTACATTGAAACTGCCATAGATATTAGATTTAACCTTTGGTTGGAAAATTTTATTTTGATACTATTGTTTATCAATTACTTCAATTCACTTTTTCTAATAAAATATTATATAATAATAAATTAATAATCTATTTCAATGTTAAATGGTTATATTTTACTGTATATTGTATCAAAGTATCATAATCCTGTTTGGTTTGTATTTGATTTTGGGCTCTATATGCTTCATTGCTTCCCCTGGTAGTGTTAATCAATGCCTAACCGAAACAGATCAAGCTAAAAGTCAAGGGATTAGAGTTTAGACCAAGAAGAAAAATAACCTTAATCACTCTGTATTTTCCTCAACTACTTTCCAACATCCCTTAATTTAGTAAAGGTAAATGTTCCTACGAGTTTCGAGATATACCATTTACTTAAGCTTTTGCTTTTCATAGAAACGAATAAACATGGGCTGGTCCAAGAGGGAAGTTTTGCCTAGGCCCATAACAAAAGATGAGGAAGAGGTTGCGGAGACTCTCTGCATCGGCTAGAATGAACCCGACAGTGAATCTCTATCAAAAACCTAATTTTTTTTTTTTTTTACAAACATGTCAGCAAAATACACAAGACTTTAGACTCAGATGACGTAGAATTGGTAAGATTGGTTTTGAATATACTTGGGCTATGATACGAACAAACTAACTAGTAATGGATGGAATGAGTTCCACACAGAAGAAAGTATGTGATCTTCCCATGTTATTTTATATAAACTTGTTGTGAAGTTTGTGTAATTACCAATAAGGAGGAAGTTATCCACATAAACAACAAAAAAAAAATAGGCATTTGTATTGGGTGATGCATAAAGCCGTAAAAGTTGATGAATTACTTTAAAGCCTAAGCTCCATGTGCAATTTGCAACCATGTTCAATCAAGATGGTTAAGACATGAATACTTCTTCATGAAGAGATCCTTGTAGAAAGGCATGATTGGCATTAAGTTGATGTATTGCCATGAGTAAGACATAGTAAGGATCATCATGATGGTTAGGTGAGCACATGACAATAAGTTTTAACTTGTAATTTTGCTTTGAGTTATGAGCCATCATGATACCTCTTAATGTGAAAAATTCATTTCCAACTAACAAAGCTGTTAGTTGCAAGAGGGAGCACTAATGACCATGTGCCATTGTAGAGGAAAGCATTTAAGTTTTCCAAAATATAGATAGCTATATACTTTGATCATATTAAGTCAACTAATCCAGTTAGACAACTATTTTAAAAAATTCCCACTATCTTCCTTGCCCCTTATGCTCTGTTTTCATCTTCTAGCATTATTATGTAATCTGTCAGCATAGGGTGCTTGTGAGGGCTTACACTCATTAAAGAAGTTGACCACTTAGATGATGAATAATCCAATATTCTTTCTAATAAACACTTAGGTAAGAATTTTATGCTTAAATATTTAAAATAAATTGATTTGTACAATATGCTTACATATTCTCACTATTTTTTAGTAAGTTACTTTTAATCTTACAAATTTTATTTTGTGTTTAGATATGAGACATTCAAATAAATTAATTTTATTTTAAATTGATTTATTTTTAAAATGTTTTTTTATAAGAAAATTTAAATTTAGTGAATTTTAATTTCATGTTGAAATAAAGTATTTCAATTACTGCTAAATTCAAAGAAATTATTTAAATATCAAATTATTATTAAAAATTCAAAAAATATCAATATTTATAATCTTTTATAGTGGATATTGATTGATATTGTTTTTTAGTCAAATCGTCAAGATTTTTTCAATTAATATGTATAAATTTTTTTATAAATTAATAATATTAATCGAGATTATTTTCTATGTGACTGTAGCTATTTTTATTTCCACGATATTAACGATTGAGGGTTTTGTCGAACTTTTTTTTTTATCAATATTGGCTAATAAATTTTCTAAATTGACATTAGTAAAAAATATCTTAATTAATGTTAGTTGAAATTTTTTTTGTTATGTATCTACTCATATCTAATATATATATATATATATATATATATATTTATATATATATATATATATTTATATATATATAATTCAATTAAATCAAATACAATTATATAATTTAAATATTTATATAAAAATAATTTATTGAATAACAAATATTCAATAATTCATTATATCTCTTATTTATTTTAATTATATTTTGAATATTTCAGTTTAGATCTAAAAGACTTATAAATACTAACCAATTTCAGAGAAAATATTATACTTATAATTTTTGTTGTCAGTAATTTGAGCATCAAAGAATTTTTTATAAGTGGATCTCTCTTCGGACTTCATCAACAATGTTAGGTATCTAACTATGAGTCTAAATCTCACATTATGTACAAAAGAGAAAGAAGACTCATAAACTCATTACTTATGTGAGTTTGACTCAGATTTCATTGTTGTGAGATTTATTCCGGATATCATATTGTGAGTCTGACTCAGATTTCATTGTTGTGAGATTTATTTCGGATATCATATTCCATTAAGTATGTGAACAAAAGTATAAATAAGAATATTTTTTAGGTACTAAAAACTCAACCTTTTAAGAATATCACTTTATCCACTTTTAGGATTTTTTTTTTAATGAATTTTTATTAATAAAAAATAATATAATTTCACAAGTTGAGAAATAAGATAAATACTTTCTTTAAAGATATCTAATTCTCCATGGTAGATGTTTCTTACGTGTTAATTCTTTATAAATTAAATGTTGTAAAACATCTTTATAAATAAAGATATTAACTGATAACAGTAAAAGTAAATATTAACTTAAGATTTAATACATGTATGTAATTATTATAATGAAATAATTAAGAGTATTGTCCATATTCTTTTTGTTTCTTTTTTGTTATTTTTCAATAATATTTTTTATATGATAGTATATAATTGCTGAATTTTGAAATCTCGACCTAATTAAGATATCATAGTTTATAGTAAATTATAATAAAAAATATTACAATGAATTGAAAATTTATGTAGATATTTATAAGTTTTAACAATTATTATATAATTCAAATCTAATATTAATAGAAAACAAATTCTAATTGTCTCAAACTTTCTACCTATCCCAAACAAAAACTTGACACCTTATATGTCTATTTATTCAAAATTTCACTTATGGACATAGAAGTCATTCAATACTCCTTAAAATAAGTCAATATTAAATTAGCAAGTGTATTTTAAGACTCTTATAAACACCATCTTAACCTCTTTTACCGGGAAACTTCATCAAACTCTGAATTGAATTTCAAAATCTCTACAACCCCCTTTCTCTTTAACATATTTAGTAAGTGTTAGGACACATCTATTTATCCTTTATAACTTATAGGAGTTAGGCTTACACATAATAAATTTTCATTTGCAACATTTTACGACTCAATTTGTGTACTAAATTAAAATTAGGAATTCAATGAATAGTTAAATATTTGATACAGTTTTATTATGGAAAGGTACCTTTGATCTATTTGACTAATGTATTTTGACCTGTTACCTCTTAATTTTTAAATATAGTTTGAAATTTAATTGCTAGCATTTTCAATGTAAGTTTAAGGTTCAAATTAAATAAAAATAACAAGATGAGCAGTGTATATAAAAGAAGTTTCACAAATTTATTACCTTAGTTAAATGTGATATCTTGATTTTTTTTTTATATAATTTGTTCACGATATCCAATAAATTAAGGAGAAAGTGAAAAGTCCTAAAATTGAAGACTCCTTCAAAGATTTAAGGTAAGTATGTCTAAATAAACGGTGATAATGTAGGACATTACTGATGAAACTCGTTCTTAAAGAAACAATAAATAACACAAAAGATACAAAAATCTGTTATATTAAAATTTATCCTGTTTTTTTTCTAAAATTTGAAGATACTTCTACCATACCGAAGATACTTTAAGTTATATATGAAATAAAATTGAAGATAATGTCAACATGTAGAACAATATTGGATGGCAGCAGGCCTACGTATCAAGTACGAGTAAAGATGCATTCTGCGCCACAAAAAAAAAAGAAAAATATTGAATATTGATAAAAATAAATTCTGATTTCTATTACTGTTTTCTTATAAATGTACTTAATTTAATAACATTTTATAAATATTAAGTGCCTTCGATTTATTAATTATAATGTAAATATTGTAATGTATCATACACTTTTAAATTCACGTACATATCAAATATAAAGTTATGAATTTATTTACATTAAGAAAATACAATATTGATTTTTTTTTCGTTTAAATTTAATATACATATATAATTGCAGAAATATTGTATAATTTGATTGAATAGTGTGATTTTTAATTTGATATTTTACTAAAATTATTAAACATAGTAACTTACTTTAAGTCTATCAGTAACAATATTTATTTCCTATTTTAATTTATCTATCTTTTCATCTCTTTTTTATTTAACTTTGTTTACTTAATCTATTTTTACTCGTGTTTTCTAATTTCATTGTTTTTATTTACGTCTTCCCTTTTTAAGAAGAGAGGGAATTGATTGGTTTTGGCGCTGAAGTGTGTAATCAAACTGCGTTGTGTGTATTTTATATCTACCATTCCCCAAATAACAAATAAACAAAACTAACAGATATTATAACTATTGTTTTAATGCGTCTAACATTCTTATAGTAATGGATTAATTGTGCAACATTTGCAGAGGGTCGATTAAGTTAAATTCGTAGGAATAATATGGTTTGAGATTCTCGGAAACATATACGGTATAAATTGTAACATCTGAAAAAAAAAATTATTCCTCTAAAATTAAGGAATAAAAGGTATTGGATCATGAAATAGGATATTATTTTGAAAGAGAATAAGAAATATGTAAAAATTACGTTTTTTTTTAAACACATTGGCGCCTGACATCAGTATTCTCGCGTCTGCCGCAAACATTCTAGAGAAAAATGCGACCAGTTTAGGGGGAATTGCTCCCGACGTTGAACTGGCGTCAAACGCAAGCATGGTATTTTGGGACTCCTCAATAAGTAAGATTACACAAATTCTAGAATATCATCTTATATAACTTTTTAACTTACATATCCGTAAAATTAACAACATATATTTAAGGTTTAGAGTGCCATAAAAAAATTTCATATACATTAAACATATTACATACATGACAAAAAAAATCAAATTAAGAGTCTATATTAGTATTTATGAATCTGTATTTATATCTTCAAGATAAATTAATAAATTAATATTTTAACTTGTGAAAATAAAATAAATGAAATAAATAGATTTATCATTCATATTCTGTTATAAATTTAAGAATTCAAATATCAATCTCAAATAGAATACAAATACAAATAGGTGTATCACCCACTCAAAATCATTTATATACTTCATTTCAAACATATTAACTTCACATAAATGAATTTGTAATCATCCAACTTTGATTTCCTTATCAATACTTAATATTCAGATTATTTCAATAAAAATGATTGCATGTGAATTCATCATTCAATTATAACACATATCATCTCATTTCAACCATATTAAAGTATATAATTTCATTTATAACCATAATATTTTGATTTCCTTTCAATTCTTAGTACTTTGGTTTAATTTCAACAAAAATAGTTATATATGAACTTATCATTCAGTCATAACACATATCATATCAATTTAACTATATTGAAGCATATAAATACATATATAATCATGGTACCTTGATTTCCTTTCAATTCCTAGTCCTTTGATTTTGTTTCAACTAAAATGGTTATACAAATCTATAATTTAGTCATAACACATATCATATCAATTCAACTATACTAAAAAAGTTTATTAATAAGTTTAAATAATTTTTTTTTCATTTTAACTAATTTTTTAAAAATATTTTCCCCTCTAGACTTTTTCTCCAAAGTTTTTTAAATCAATCATTCTTTATTTGAATAGATTACGTTGAGCAATAACAATGTATAGATTAAGATAGAACAAAATTATTCTTCTAGTATTGATTTTATTTAATTTTTTTCTCTTTTTTTGAAATTGTGAAGTTGGTATATATAGGATATTAATTAAGATTAATTAATGGAATGGATCAACACAAATCATGTTCTTTTCAGCTAAGTACAATGTTAGTGGGCAGTTTTAGGTTGGATAAGTAGTTTTTCACCTTGAGATGAAAAACAACTAGTTTCTGTTAGTTAAAACATGTTAAGAGTGTTAATATTGATATAATTATATTGTGCAATCATTATATGATTGTTGTAGTTATGTTTTATGTATATCTAGTTTTAGCATTGAGTTATCACTTAAGTATTCTTTAAGTGTAAATATTGTATGTATTTGTATGTATTAAAGTGTCAGGATAGTTGTTCAAACCATAATATTACTCACTTAATATAACTTAAGACTTAAATGAGAGAGTTGTTGAAATAATTATCTTTCTTTTAGAATTTTCATCATAAAAAAAATTAAAAGTCTATCTTCCATCTTCTATAATCTATCAATATCACTATCTATCTATTTATATATTTATTTATAGTATTAATATGAAGTATGAATATTTTAAATAAGGAAATAATAAATCTCTATGAAATAATAAAAATTTCTATTAAATAAAGAATCTTATTAATAATTTTTGACATCAAAATTAACCAATCTATATTAACCAAGATAAAAATAAGACTTTAAACATTTAAACTCTAAAAAGTTACATAAACAAACTACTTTTAATACATAAAATTTTGGTCAAAAAACCTCAATAATCAAGGTTGCCACCATCATACTCAGTATTTATTCTTTTCTACTGCTGTAAATTTCGTATATTTAAAAAAAAATATTTAAATAATATTATTTAACAAAAAACATCATAGTATGTGTACTACATAATATAATGAACACCATTATATGAATTAAAATTGATAAAAGTTTAAATAAAATCAAATATTATTATTGACCAATACACCAATATATTAATTATTTATTGTTTACTAATTTATAAATGTTCACTTTAGGATTTATAATATATTAAAGTAGTATATTTTTTTACAATACTTTATCTTTAAAACACTTTTAATTGTATATAAATACTTTAACTATGCTTTTCGTAATTTATATGTTGACTTATAATGATTTTAGACTTTAATTTTGCAATTAAATATATTATATATTAATTGAAATAAGATTGAACCATTCCTCTATAATTATGTTTATGATATTATGTGGTTGAAGATAAATCTTAATTAAGTGTGATCCTAAATAATTGTGAATAGTCTGTTTGATATATGATTAAATACAAGACTATAATTCTTACTATGATTATCATGAATAATAATTTTAGCAAGTATAATTGAAAGTGTATGTTTTAAAAAAATTAAAATTAAAATGCATACTATGACTATTGCCACTAAAATCATTGTCATAGCTCACGATTATAATAATGATAACGACAACTACTATAAATTTTCGATGTGTGTGGAAATAAAATTATGATTCTAAATTATCATTACATTTTTGTTGACTATGCATGAATTAGTAACCATTCTAGACAAGATTGTTAATTGTCATATCTGCGCCGGTGGACCTGCATGTTAATTCAACCACGAATATTTTGAGTAATGATATTTTTCTCATAAAGTTAGTTTATTATTTTTAATTGATAACAAAGTATTTCAACCTCTATTATATATGTTTCTTTATTGACAAGATTCACTATGCATTTCTTATTGACAACATCTTCGGAAAAGTTATTTTTTCTAATTTGAGTTTTTTCTATATAAAAAATCGTTTATTTACATAATAAGTTGAATATTCGAAACATCAACTTTAGTAAAAAAAAATCTGAAAAATAATTTTATTTACATGAATCTAAAATTTGTAACTTACGATTATTTCTTACATTTTTTTATATATATCTTTTTGTTAAAATTTATTTATTTTGAGACATACCAATGAGTTAATTATCTTAAAACTACTTTTCAGCAAACTAATAACGAATTCTGATTATTAAAATAATTTAGTTTTTACAGTAATCTTATAACTAAAATGATTGTTATTTTATCATAAAAAATCATATTGGGTAATGCTTTTAGTTTCCAATGTTAAAACTTTTATTTCAATTTATTCTTTAATAAATATTGTCTTAAAATGTGTAAGGAGATGCTTTTATAAAAGTTAAAAAAGTAAAATATTTCGATAAATTTTAAGATTTAAGAATCTATCAATACACATTTTCTTTTTAAATAAAAAATAGAAATTTTGAAGGAAACTAATTTACAATCAAACAACTTCAAAATCGCTTCCTTAGGACAAATTTCCCAAACTCGTGTAATTTTTTTTTGAAATTCCTGAAATGGTACATTTTTTTATTTATTTTCGAATATGGGGGTAAATTGTCCATAGGAGACAGATATCATTGTAAAGAAATGGTGATCTTATTTTGCAATTTAATATAAAACTAAATGAAATTGTGAAAAGAGGACACGATCTTAATTTACTAAATGAAATTGTGCATTTAATATTTTAATTAATGAGTTAATTAATATAGTGAGAATACTGTACAATTTTAGAAGGGTTAATATTCTCCACCCAGTTTTGTTTGACAAGTGTGATCTATTGCTAATGTGTAACTAAAATAAATGCAAAAAATTTAATTTAATTTGAATAGAAGAGTGGTTACTGAGAAGAAAAGTTACATGCTATGAATTTAGTTATTAATATATAAAATAGATTTAATTAGTAATAAATATAATTTAAAAACTAACAATAAATTTATTTAAAAATTATATAATATTTTCAAATTTTTCATTCTAAATTTATTGCTAAATCTTAATTTTATTTTAAATTATTTTTATATTAATAACTAAATTCAAATATTAAACTTAAACTTAATTTTGCTAAATATATTTTACTACTAAATTTTAATTTAATTTATTTTTTCTTTTCAAAATCAAACTTACTTTTAATTTAGTTCAATATATAAATCTCATACTAATATCATTTTTTATTTTAATTTAAACAATAATTCCCTCAACTATTATTGTTTAATTTCAAATTAGCTTCACATTTGTTTTAATTTAATTTCAATCATTTTTATCAATAAATAAAACCACTTTTGTAACTGTGTATTTATTTTAGTTGCACATTAGCAATACATCACACTTGCCAAACAAAATAGAAGAGGAATGGGTGAAAAATATTAACCACTTTTAGATCTTACAATATTCTCACCATATTAATTTAATTCATTAATTGAAAATTTGGCTACATGATTGGCTACATGATTTCATCTAGTATATTAAGATCGTGTCCTCTTTTCACTATTTTATTTAATTTTATATTAAATTGTGGAATAGGGCTACAATTTCTTTACAATGATATTATGTCTCCTATACAAAATTTACCTATATCCAAAAATAAATAAATAAAAAATACACCATTTCAAAAATTTCAAAAAAAAAAATTACACGAGTTTGAAAAATTTATCCTTCCTTATCATTTTTAAACACTTCTAAAGAGAAAAAGTTTCACATCTTCAAGTTATCTAGTACTCAAATAATAATTATCTTATCAAGCACAATATCTTAATATCAGGGACAAAATCTATCTTGTAAGAGATAGAAAAACAGTTTTTTTCACCTACTCAGCATTTCAAGAATCTACATCATGTTTCAAGATAAAAAAAAAAAAAAGTAATTTCTCTGTACATTTGTTCTTTAAAAGTTTATTATTCTAATGAAAATGATCTTAAAAAATATTGGGCCGTACAATTCTTCTTCATTTGTTAAATTGCGTGGAGGTGACCTAGACATCATTTGTCGAAACTCGTATTTTGTGAGTATATATTTGTGCTTCTGGGCCGGGCTTGTGTGTGTGTCTGAACAAGACTTCAATTTTACATTTGCTAGGATGCACAAAGAATTATACTTCATCCAGTTCTAATTTTCAGAGGATATCGATTGGGTTTAAAATAGTCTTCTATCTCATCATATTCTTTTGGAGACAAATATAAAAAATATTTAATTTTATTAAGCTTTCTTCTTTTTTTTTTCTTTTTTTTCTTTGTATAAAGTAGTGATGCATAGATGATATTCACATTTTGAATTAAATTAAAGATATTTTAATATAATGACATTAATTAATACTGGATTAGTTTAAATTTATTTATATTTCAGTTTATTAAATATCGTGCATGATTATGTACGTGCACATAGTCTTAAAAAAAGTGAAATGAGTAATATATAAAAACGGAACTAATGTTGATGGAATTAGTTTACACTACAATTTTTAACCTAGATTATTTTTTGTGTTTTACATAAAATAACATTGATGTAGAAGGTGAACAACATTTTACATCAACTATGTTATATTTCCTTAAAATTGCATAAAAAGAATTTAATATTAAATAAAAAAATTTTTACGTCAGTTAAAACTTGAACCGATAACATTAGTTATGTGGAGGAACTGATATTATTATATATATTTTTAGTTATGTGGAGGAACTGATATTATTATATGTATTTTTATATTGTTTCAAGTTTTAACCAATATACTATGTGATTTTTCTAAAAAAAAAAAGTTGTTTTTGTTGGTAGTTTTCTCAACTAGTAATTTAAATCAAGCATAATCAATATATTTTGTCATTTAATTTAATATTCAATCAAAATAATAAATACTAAAATTTACTAATTAATATATACGTATGATAACTAAATAATAAAATTTTAATTAAAATAATACTTAGCATCTATTTAATTTATAAAAATGTAAAATAAATAATCAAATATTATAATTGTTTAGAAGTAATGTTAGAAAAATGGTGATAACAACAACTTCTTGTAAATGGCGGCATAGGTGCGAAGGACTTAAGGATGGTAGTTACCATGCAACTTCTTGTATGTAAATGGTGGTACAATAATTTTAGACTCACTTTGCTTCCGATGTTCCATTGTAAACAAGGAATGAAAGACATTGTTTGTGTGTATTTGTATCCAACGATTATTATTGATTTGCAAGCGGGGAAAATAATGAGAGGAGAAGAGCATCCTTACTTGTAAAATGAGATTTGTGAGGAATTAAATACTAGTACTATAGAAATCACCATTTTAACCTTGTTTTGTATATGCATGAGGTGGGATATGTGACCTTTGTTATAAGGTGAGCTATGGTGTATGTGATTTGAGGTTGGTTGTTGGGCATATAGGTTGATGGTGATAACATTGCTTTATTGTGGATAAGGTTAGTTGTTGAAGAGTTTCGTCATCGGTGAATTTTGTTATTCATCAATTAGGTGAGATAATTCATTATCTCAAATCACAAAATCGATTATACATGTGTTTTTGGGAAGGATAATCGATTATCCAAGTCTATAATTGATTATGAAAAATGTTTTACACACATAATTGATTATCTACCTTAATTATTGATTGTCTGGTTAAATCTTGAGATTATCAACTTTATGTGAATGCTTTGATGGGTGGTGGGTGAGTTATGGAAATGGGTGAGTGGCGGCGGTGGTGGTCAAAATAATTATCATTAAAAATAAAAATATTAATATAATCAAAATAATAACAAATATTTTAAATTAAAATAAATAAAGTTTTTTAAGTCGTAATTTAATTAATATATTCATTTCTAGTATGAATAACAATTATATATATTTTTTTATTTTTTATTCAATTATTTTATTTTAATATATTTTATTTTCATTAAAAATAACCATAATTTTTTTAGTGCTTATACTTAATTTTCTACGTATTATTTTTTTACTATAATATTAAATCATTAGAAAATAATTTTTTTAACATATCATAAAAGGAATTTTATCTCCAAAGAAAAGATGTGTTATATTTTTACAATTTTCACAATTTCGTTTACCAACAAAATTATTTATTTTTTAATTCTAATCTTACAATTTTATTAATTAAAAAATTATCAATTATAACCCACTAAATTAATAAATTTTGATTGTAAATTAAATTTAACTCCAAGGCCAATTTTGTAATTTTACATTTTTCATAAACTTCTAAAAACACAAAAATTTATAAATCACCTAAACCAAATTAATCATATTTTTCTTTTTCAATTACTTTCAACCCAAAAATAAATGTGTAATCTTATAATTTTATCAATTAAAACATTATTTATACTTATCATATCATTAACAAAATTTTCACTCAAATTCTTTTAAATCTCACCATCCTTTTTTAATCTAAACAATTAAATTTTCTATATATTTTCATCTCAAATCACTCAAATATACTCTGTTAAATATATCTCCTAATCGAAACAAACTTTTAAAATATTAGTGTAACTAAAATAAGTTGTTAGAAAATAGCAACACATATAATTTGTAAATGACAATGATAAAGTGTGAAGTAAGTGATGAAGTGGACGAAGGAAAGAAAATACAACGTAATAGAAAAATGTAAAATGCTAGAAGAAAAAAATCAACACAAAATAAATAATAATATCAGTTTAAAACTAATATATATAGTATATAACATATTACATCGTTAATAAATAAACTAATAATTAAGAAGATAATAGATTATTAAAGCGACTCATATATATATGGATTTTAGAATTAATATAGTCCTGTTACATATAACAACTATACATTTAACAACTATATTAATTATAAGAAAACTAATATAATTATAAAAGTTTGTGTAAACTTGCAATGAAATATTGTAGGTATATATTTGTTTGTTGGTGAATAAGCAGGGATACTTGAAATGCTTGGGACATGAAAAGTTACTTACAATGAAATATTGTATGTATATATTTGTTTGTTGGGGAATAAACAGGGATACCTTACATGCTTGGGACATTCTGGTTCATGTCACACCTAATAAAGTTTCTTTCGTTCTTTCTTTCTGATTGGCTGAACCCAATTATATCATTATCACACACTGGATATGCACGAGATAGTGGGCACTGTGAGGACCATAAGCTAACACGTTTGCATGGGTTGGTGATGACATGATTCAGTCAACATTGCATCAAGTTGAACGCGGCGATCGACGCTGATTCTTAGTGAAATGACGTGCAGCCCCTCTCCTCCATACTCATCCTTTCAATCTTTCACTTTACAACATTAATGTAATCCAGCCAATTACAGGAAGGACAAATCAGGAAATTGTGGTTGATGCCGCAGTCACCTGGTACCTGATGTAAAATTATGGAGAAAAAAGGAAAAGTTACAATGATTGGTGAAAGAAGGTATAGATGAAATCTTGTGCTTCATTTCTTTTTAAATCTGTAATTACTACTGCACTTGTATCACATGAAATCTGTTCATCTCGTTTTCTTGAAAGCAACACATATACCAAATGAATAACACTGATTACATATTTTTTCTTCTCTATCTTGTTCTCTATTTTTCTGAGTTTCCGTCGTTCCTATTGTTATATATAGTTATTCCCGTTTTTATCAATAAATAGTAGAACCTCTAGAGAACTGATCAAACATAGTAATTTGATTACCAGTAAGTTTGAATTCATTGTCTATCGAACAAATCACATTACATGCAAAAGTCCCATTGGAATCCCTGTCATTGTAATATTGTATGAGACACTATATATGGGTGTTGATGCAATATTAAATATCTTGTTTGCCTTGTGTTTAAACATGGCTTCCTCCAGTATAAGATGATAATGGAGTTGTAATATATATATAACTGTCTAGATTTTCTTCTGATATATTTCAGAATTCTGTGAATTATAATTTTATCGAGTACTTATATCTTGATATTTTCTCCAAAAAATATAATATTTCAAGTATAGATCTTGAGAAGACAAGAGATACGTGTAATGATTGCTTTTTATCCACCTTTAATTATAGATAAGATATATTAATAGTGACAATATCTAATTGGTGGATTTCCGATACTGATGATTTATAACATGTAGTTTAACCGGTAGTGAAGATGCTAGGAAGGTATACCCACCATTCATTGTCACTTACGTAAAGCTAAAATGAGTTAATTTGTCTGCTATCAAGCATGGAAGCCGATAGATATACGAGGACTGTGTGTGTTTGCATGAACTCCCATATACAGATTTGAGAGGAAAATTGAGTGGGTTTTGTGTATTTGAATTTCTACTTTGTTTCGGTAAAAAATGTAGCCAAATTATATTGATCCATATAGGCTTTCATAAATACCTCTTAAGCGAAAAATAAATTAAATTAAATTAAACACTTCAGATATATTCTAATCTTTATACAACTTATTAAAATTGAGATCATGCAATAATACATCCTATACACCTTTTTTATATATAAGTACAATACCATATTAAAACAATATAAGGAAAAACCAACATACGATCATCATCAAATGTTCATGTGTTGATGTAAGCAACTAACATTGTACATCTATGCTCATTGAAATATTATATTAACACAAAACCTGATACTATAACAACAATATATAGCAAGTTGTAAGAAGTCTTCTATATTTCCTCTTATTCCTTTGGTGCTCGGAGCAACTAGATTTAATCCTGTCTCCAAACCACTTGTTCCTGCAAAAATACAAACTCTTAGCCTACTACATTACATTAATAAAACTGAATACATACTTCCATCCCACATATGTCAGAGTTTTCGATATATACATCTTTCATAATTTAAGTTTGATTAGACCAAAGATTGAAAGCACTTTACTGAAAAGAAGTGTCAGTCCAAATACAAGAATGATGTTCTTGTCAACTTATACTTTAGGCAAAGTCATCCCTTTAGTTGTGTCAAACTAAATACTTTCTCGACATCCACAACCCCATCTTTAAACACCACCTTATTTTTATTATTCCAAATCTTCGACACAATAGCCACCCACATCACTTTCCACACTCTATTAACACTCTGCTTTTGGCTTAGTAAATAAAAGCTCTGGAAATGAAGAAGGATAGATTCATGTCTAACGACCACATTCCCAAACCACCTCTCACAATGATCCCAAACTTTCTATGCTACCTTACAAGTATTGAAAATGTGTTGAGCAGTTTCTACACCTTCTTGACACAGTTGGACACTACATATTCCCTAACTGCATTTCCCTTCTAACTAGGTTAGACCTAGTTGGTAGCTTGTTCAATAATAACCTCCATGCACATACTATCACTCATGGAACTATTTTTAGGCTCCATAACAACTGGAATACCTCAAAAGTCTGTTAACGGATTTTTAAGTATACTGAGTCCTCGAGTATAGTAAGTAAGAAGAGTATCGTATGGTATGTATGGTATGTACAGGGAACGTAATTTGATTGTAAATTGAATCTAAGATTAATTGTATTATGAATGAGCAAACAAGGAATAATAATTGAATGAATTAATAAACATGGTAACAAAGTAATTAATAGTAAAAGTGCGAATTTAATAATAATAAAGGCCTTGGGATTGAATAGTAATACTCTCCTTTATATACATTCAATATCATCTTTTCTAATTACTGATGTGCAAATAAAAGCCTTTTCAACTTGATTCCTCTAGCATTTAAATTCATAAATTAAATTACCTAGCTTGCTAGAATAACCTAATCAACATTAAGATAAGTTGCTATAAGTAGTCATTACACTATAATTCATCTCTGAACTTATACATGTAATGTGTTTCTGTTTGGTTCCGAATCCAAAAAGTACTTTCTAGTCACAATAAAATTTTTAAAATAAATCAAGATATAATGAAACATAAAACAAATGTAATTAAATTCAATGTTATCAAACCAGTGTTAAGAGTGCATTTGAAGTTGAGAAATTACACTCAAACCCTCTTGGGTAAACAAATCTACTCCTTGCACCATTCCATACATTTTTGTTAGTTATCCTAAAGGCTACAATGAATATGAATTGTACAACGTAAAAGACTAAACAATTTTTTTTTTATTTTAAGTGATATTCACTTTCATGAAATAATTTTTCCTTTCAAGAGATGATTCCTTTTAAAGAATTTTTCTCTTTCATTGATGATATGGGTAATTCTTTTATCCATTAATAATTTACTTTTAGATGTTTTTGTTGTCCATTAATATAATGAAACTCATGATGCATCTAAAACATCAATATTTATTATTGATATATTGAAAGCCTCTCTTTCAATATCCTTTGGAGTATCTAAAAAATCCTCTTATTCGTTTGACTATATATGTTTTAAAACCCCACAACCTCATCTCACTCAAAACATTTTTACTGCAAATTCAATCCCGACTGCAAAATCTTTATCAATCAAATTTTTATCATTTATAAGCTTCAACAATGCAAAAATACCATGATTCAAGAGATTAAGGTTTTGAAAGATGATGACATTTGATCTTTAATTCATTTACCGAAAAATAAACATTGCATAAGAAGAAAATGAAATTTTAAATTGAAATATTGATAAGATTTTGTTTATTTAAAATATGTTTTAAAATTAAAGTTTAAATAAAATGGAATAAAAGGATATAACGATTATTTTATTAAAAAAACTCACTTTTATTTTTTTTTCTTTTTTATAACATAAATTTTTCATTTATTTCTTTTTTCAATTTTATTATCTTTCTCTTAATTTAAACTTTTCATTTTTTATTTTTATTTTTTATTTTTTTTAACTTGCTCCTATCTATCCAAACAAAACAGTTTTAACCTCTTTAATATAAAAGGCTAACTTTATGACAGATCTTTCCACTGGAAAGACAATAATTTATTCTCAAATTATTTAATAAAAAAAATTATGGTAGATCTTTTTTTGCCGGTCATACAATTAAAAGGTTCAATTTATAACATTTTAGTCTTACAAGTTGAAATCTCCAACACTTAGCATGAAAGGGACTATTTACAAATTTTTTAATCTTAATTAATATAATATTTATATTATTTAAATTTATAATTCTTATTTATTACAATAATAGGAAAGAAAAAATTACTCACTGGGTACCACCTTTACTTTTTAATCCATACACTTAAAAAAAATTATATTTTTATCCATATATAAGCACTTTCAAATTTCTTTTACTCTCAAATGTTAAAAGAAAAATAGCATCATTAATAGAAGTTGACTGTTGTAATTTACTATTTAGTTCATGTACTTGCACTAATTTTAAATTTAGTCTTGATTACACAAAGTTTGTCTTTTAGTTTCTATACTAGAAAAAAGTTATTATTTTAATCTTTATAATCGTCTTCATGATTGTAGTTCTTTTCAATGAAAAAATTATATTGTTAATAGTGAATGAACTACATTCCACGTGTTTTTTTCTTAATCAACCATAATTTTTTTTATAAATAAAGATAATAAGATTATGTCAATTTATACACAAAAATATACACACACGCGTAAATAAATGTACATATAAAAGAATAGTACAACCTAATTAATCCTAAAATTTATTTATTCTGTTAACAGAAACAAAAATAAATAAGACATCATTTACAGCAAATAAGATCTTAGATTATTTTGTCTTGCATTACTAATATACTCACTTTATTCGTTATAAAAACAATTACTTATGTTTTATCTTTATCAACACCTTTCATTTTCTTTTTCATTGCCATATAATTGAACGTTAAAGTAATCAAAATTTCTTTAAGAGTTATTTAATTATTAAAATTTTTAAAAAGTAAACTACTATCATATATTTTTAAAAATAAATTTTAAGTCTAATTTAAATTTATAAAATTAATTTTAAAAATAAAATTTACATCAATTTATAAATTATTAAAAAACTTTGTTTTTATATAAAATATTTAATATAAAATTAATAAATAATTTTTTCTTTATCGTGTATCACAAAAACAATATAAAGTCGTTAAACTTGTATTTATCTGTTTAAATTAAAATATTTTCTTTATGAGAAAATAGTCAATCGTGTGACTTCGCAATAAGGTTGCTAAAGGTTGAAATAGAGAACTTTTTGCCGAAAGAATATTTAGGTGGAATAATTGTATAAATACGATGAGACTGGTCGAAAAACTTGGTAGGGTATACTAGGTTTACAATTTGCAAATGTAAGGTTCTGAATGAAGATGTTAGACTACAGTGGCAGACCTGCAAGGGTGACCACCTTGTGACGACAATTAGATGGAAAGATTATTGAAAAAATAAAGACAAATTTATGTAATAGAAAAAATTGTTCAAAAATATAATGAATAAAATTAATTTTAAATTGTAGATATAAATATATATTTTTAAAATTTTATAGATCTAGGACTTACACATGATTTATATATATAATTTTCGGCTCAATGTAATTCCTCGTATTATAATGGGACATTTTTAATGTTGTTAAACAAATCATAACGAAAATAAGATTAAGATTACACTTTTACCCGGGGGGTCAATAAAGAAGTATGAGACAAATTGGAGATTTAAATTTTGTCAATAATTCTATTATGGAAACTCTTAGGTCAATCCACCTGGTTCCATAATTTGCATTAATTTGTTTCAATTTTTAATTGTTATGTAGTATTGTTATTTTCGTCTTTTATTTCATTAACACCATCTATTTATTTATAATTATAAATTTATTTTTTTATAATACACTAAGACTCTTTTTTTCATGGTATGTTTTCTTATTTATTTATAGTAAATCGTAAATTATATATCTTTAACTTTTTTTTTAATTACTATACTTGTAATAAATCCTTATTTTTTATAACATATTAAAATTTTAGATTAAAGAATTATAAAAGCTTTTCTAAATTCTTTTTTTTTTAATTTATGTGGAGCTAGCATGTAAATATACCAAACTTATTAACTTGCCAGTTTTTCCTATCTGTTTTTGAGAAGTAAAAAAAGAAAATGGGTTAACCCAATGATTTAATGGATAATAAAATAACAAATTACAAATATTTAAATTACTCATTTAACATTATTTAAATCTCAACAAAATCATACTATTTTTGTCGCATAAAAAATATAAATATGTTTTAATTTATTATTATCTATAATCATTTTAATGTTGTTTAAATTTTTTTATAATTTTTAATTAGATTTTCATTTATTTGCTTCAATATAATAACTATAACTTTATTTTGATATCTGTAATAAATACATAACTTAATTTAATTTATTATTATTATTAGCTACAACCAATAACACTATATATAAAACAATGTTAAGAAAATCATTAATAATTGCATGTTATACCAGTGAAAGTATAACTCTTAATATCTATGTGTTCAGTAATTATGTAATGTTAGGTGTGTTAACATAAAGATGTAATTATTGCCTAATTAATTACATTATAATTACGAAAATGAAATAAAAAAGTGTGAGAACATTTAATTAACAAAAATATTCACTGACTTATTTATTTTCTTTAAAGGTATGAAAGCAAATTTAAACCATAAATAAAATAAAATAGTGAAATACCAACAAACTAAAAATTGATAAATATTGCGTTGCATATTAAATTGCCAAAACGTTGTTATTTCTAATAAAAATAAAGCACTTGGTACAGGCAATAATTTGGCATTGTCTGAGACAAAGATGCACCTGACCTCTATTTGGCAACTGTGCAGAGGAACCTAGTTTGAACGTTGGTGTAGATTTCGAGAATTAGCATAAGGACATCTTCGAAGAAGGAAAAAAACTATTTAAGTTTTACTAAAAGTAATTTGGTTTAATAATTTTTTTCTTATAAAACAGGGATTTCTTGTTTTAATATTCCATATATTTCTTTTTAAATTTTTCTCTGCAAAAATGTTTTATTTTAGTGTCTATTATTGGACTTGTCAATCAAATCTAACTAAAAATTACTGAATCAAACTAAAAAGAAAAAAAAAATCAAATTTTAGGATACAAAATTAAAAAACAATTACGTGGACACCTATTTAAGTTAAATTTATAATAAATTAAATACTGAAAATGCACCAGTAACTAAACCATTTTTTTTTTCTAAATTTAAACTCTATTCGCATAATTTGTCAGAATTCATAAAATTAAGGTTTCATTTTAATTAATATATCATGTAAGATATTATACCTTTTTATATATAATTTTAAATAAAAAATAAAAATTTTATAAATAAGATATCACCACTCTTTTTTTATCAAAGGTTGTATCTCTACAAAAATCTATTTTTTTTTATATATTTTTTACAAGTTTAAACGGGTGAACTTTATTCTTTTGATGAGGTGAGAATTGATTAGGATAGCTCTAGAAGACTCCTAGTATTGAGAAAAAAATTCAATTCTCCGCTTTTGATTTAACTTATTTGTTTTTCCTTTTTCCATACTATTAAGAGGTGTCAACGGTGTAGAAGAATTTTGGTAAAGTTCGGATCTTTGGGAGTGTATAAAAGTAATTTTTGAATTACGCATCTTATCTCAAGATATTGAGAGTTGATTAATTTTATATTTATTTAATTACTACTGCATTAGATTTATGAAATGTATTTTTTGATTGGATGAGTTGAAATTTTCAGTATGTATAATTACTTGGAATAATGGTGATAATTGAGTTAATTTAAACTAATTGTATCCAAATTTGAAATAATTATTTTTAAGTTGAAAGTGAAATATAACTGTGATTAAATTTAAAATCTATAATAGGAAAACATATTATAATTGATAAAATGGTAATTGAAATACATAAATTAAAATGAGTATTTTAACCTACATATATATCAATTTAGTGTTATTCAAATATTGATATAAGACGCTTAAGTATAAATATGGATGCTTAATTTATAGAATATATAATTCAGAGTATGACTTATGATTTTAGTGAGAAAAATGTTAAGAAATTATTGTTTTTTGAAATACTCAAGTAAGAATTAGTTATTTAATAATTGAGGTGTGGTGATAATGTATAGTATTTTTAAAACTTGTTGGATTATGAAATAAAATAAAAAAGTATTTTTTTTAAGTTTTTTCTTTGGAGTTGGTACGTGATACAGGTGACATTTGTTTGCTTTAATTGTAATACTTTATAAAATAATTAAAATAATTATAGAATAAAGACTAATCTAGAATTTAGTTTTAAAGATAAATAAGATAATCTTATTTTTTTTTAATAGAAAAGTTGTTTAAGTAAATAAAAGTTAGTTATTTACTTTTTATTTTTATAACAACCGCTAACTCTCCTTCTAAGAATATATTCTCACTCTAATAAAATATTCTCTTTTATTTTTGTAAAACCACCGATTATCTATATAAGAAGATATTCTATTTATAAAAACTATCAACTCTCTCTTTTTCTTTAAGAAGATACACAGTTTCATTCTTATGAAAATCATCATCTCTAAAACAATTCCTCTTTAAAGTTTTCTATCTTCTTTCTAGATTTGTGATCTCATAGGTTATCAGACGATCATAGGTTATCAGACAGAGAACATCCCTAGATTTCTAGGGTTTAGTAGATCAAGAGTGTCCGATCAGATTCTTGAACAGAGTTAGACTGCCCATGATTTTAGATTTTTGAAAGTTCTTTGATATCTTTACTCTATAGAGGTAAGGGAAGCTAAAAGTAATTACAATATTTATAAAAACCCTTACCTTTATATAGTAGAGATACTAAAAGAACTTCCAAAAATCTAAAATCACGGGCAGCCTAACTCTGTTCAAGAATCTAGCCTAACTCTCTTCAATAATCTGATCAGATAGTATTGATCTACTCAACTCTAGGAATCTACGGGTGTCCTCTGATTGTCAATCTGATAACCTATGATATCACAAATCTAGAGAGAAGATAGAAAACTTTAAAAAGGAATTGTTTGAGAGATGGTGGTTTTCATAAGAATGAAACTATATATGTTCTTAAAGAAAGAGAGAGTTGATAGTTTTTATAAACAAAATATCTTCTTAGAAATAATTGGTAGGTTTTTATAAAAATAAAAAAGAATATCTTCTTAGAGAGATAATATATTCTTAGAGAGAGTTGATAGTTGTTATAAAAATAAAAAGTAAATAACTAACTTTTATTTACTTAAACAACTTTTATAGGTGATCTTATTTATCTCTAAAACTAAATTTTTAGATTAGTTTTTATTCCATAGCTATTTTCTAGGATATTACATTCTCTCCAACAAGTTCTCGAAAATTGACATACTAGTAAAGGAATAAAGATAGGTTTCTCTAATGGTTTGGTCCATCTCTTGAGTTGAATCACTAAACTTGGTTTCTCACATAATAAATCCTATAATAAAACAAGAAACAACATAAACATCTTATATATGAGATCTAATTTTCTTCAAATATCATTATCTCAAGTTCACCTAAAAGTTATGTATATTAATACTATCAAAAATTTACTATAAAGAAATACTTTACACACATTATAATTTATGTCTAAAATCCAATTTCATACAAGATCTAATTAATCAATCAAAATATAACTTTTAAAAATACTTTAAACATGAAACATTAAGATAGAATTATATCTTAGTTTAGTCGTGAGTGTGCACCCTCACCACTTCATGAAGATTATTTTTCTTTCTTAATAATTTCATTCACATTCATCATAATCAACTTAACTCAAATACAAATCAAAATTTCAAAGATCATGCTCAAACATCCAACTAGAAAATTTTTGCCTATTTCTTAAAAAAAGATCACACGTAGAAGAAACACAATAAATCCACTACCCTCAGGTCATCCTAAGGACAAACTGCTCTAATACCAAATGTAACATCCCAATAATCTCAACACGGGATTCTCTTTTCCTGAAGATACTATGTCTCGATTGCACACTACATCATTCACAAACATTCTACATTATACCATACATAAACATTCATTCAATTTAATTCAAATTCATCTAATTCATATTTAATAAAATAAATAATTATAGTATCTATTAAAAACATATAAACTAGTTTCCCTTACCCAAAATCACAAGATAAGTAATTACAATATTTATAAAAACATACAACTAGCTTCCTTTACCTCTATAGAGTAGTGATACTTAAAAAACTTCCAAAAATCTAAAATCACGGGCAGCCTAGCTCTATTCAAGAATCTGATCGGACACTCTTAATCTACTCAACGTTAGGAATATATGGGTGTCCTCTAATTGTTAATCTGGTAACCTATGAGATCACAAATCTTTAGAGAGAAGATAGAAAACTTTAAAGAGAAATTGTTTGAGAGATGGTGGTTTTTATAAGAATAAAACTGTATATTTTCATAAAGGAAGAGAGAGAGTTGGTAGTTTTGATAAACATAATATCTTCTTAGAGATAATTGGTGGTTTTTATAAAAATAAAAGAGAATATCTTCTTAGAGAGCTAATACATCCTTAGAGAGAGAGTTGGTAGTTGTTATAAAAATAAAAAGTAAATAACTAACTTTTATTTATTTAAACAACTTTTTTGTTAAAAAAAAGTGTTATCTTATTTATCTCTAAAACTAAATTCTAAATTAATTTTTATTTCATAACTATTTTCTAGGGTATTACATTAACAACATATATTTGATATTGATGTAATTAATTTGTATAATATTTGTTATGTACATTGTATAACATTTGTATAATATTATCGCTTAGTATAACTTTATAGGTTGATATCTAATATGATATTGTGACAGTTTTTTATATGTATAAAGGAGATATTCAAATTTCACTAATCATTTATATCATATGATCTAAGAGATTAAGTGGTGAAAATATGTGTATCGACTTTTTAGAAACATACGTAACAAACTAGCATGACATAAATATGAGAATAACCTCTTCAACATGTTTATGATAGATTAGGTATTAGTTTGTGAGACATGCATACAACTTTTATATTAGGTATTAGTTTGTGAGACATGCATATATGAAAGATGTTGAGTATAATAAATTATTCTGAAAGTGAGATGTAGTTTAATTCTTATACCTTTGAATTATACCTTTAAATGGTGATTTAGGTATAATTTGTTGTGTTTTTTCAAAATCAATATAAATAGGTTATATAATATATAATATAAATTGTTTAAATGATTAGTTTACATTTATTAGTGTTATGCAAATTTTTATAATGATATCACAAATATTAACGAGTTATATATATATATATATATATATATATATATATATATATATATATATATATATATATATATATATATATATATATAATCTGTTGATATAATAGGTTTTTCGAATGTTACAAGTGTATTTTGTATTTACAGTATTTAACTTTGTTAATTTAAAAAATATTTTCAAAATTTAACAGATTGGTGTTTTTTTATGTTAGCTCCTTTTCTCCAGTTGTGAACAATAAAGGAACAAATGAGAATAATTGTGGAACGAGTCACCTATTTTTGAAATTAAAAATTATAATAAAATATGATTTACAAGAATAAAATTTTATAATAATAACAATAATATTATAACATAAACTATTGATATTTACAAATTTAGTTTTAATTATTAATTATAATTGAGTAATTTAATATATAAAAGTAATAATATTTTAAGTTATATAATTGGAAATATGGATTACTTAATTAAAAATTTAAAAAATATTTATATATATATTTACATATACTTTTAATATATATATATATATATATATATTAAATTAAAAGAAATTAAAAAAATAAGCCAATTTCTTTTTTTACTTGGCTGATTGCCTGGTCACTATGGACCAGTTCATCCGTTTTCACCATGGACCCAGTAATTTTTGACAAACTCAATGACAAACGGATTCAATATAGATTATCTTTACAACTTTTACTACCACGACAAAAAGAATATTTAATCACCAATTTTGTGTGAAAATCCTAAAAATAGAAAAGGTAATAAAAAACTGAATTTTTGTAAATAAAAGTAAAATCAAATATCAAAATAAAAGGAAAACGGACTCTTAATTTTATAATTTTATCTTAATAGTAATTTAATCTTATATATAATATGTTTTTTTTTTATCCTCCCTTATTCATTCTATTTCTCTTACTTAAGGTCCTACATCTTTCTATTCTTTCTATTGTTCTATTCTCTCTGCATATTTTTGGATAAATTTGCCAGACAAATAAAAAAAAGAACAAAATAAAAAAAAAAAGAGTCAACAAAATGATAAAATAATATAAAAAATATAAAGAACTTTATTCTATATAAATATAACAAGGTTATCCAGACCAAATAATTTATATAATTTTTATATTTTTTCAAAATAC
>Ga0209700_100520_pt1 | contig 72868 bp, 24 predicted proteins | sample SiratroredBW_FD_187528 | JGI IMG/M metagenome (GOLD analysis project Ga0209700, IMG submission 187528) | Root nodule microbial communities of legume samples collected from California, USA - Siratro red BW (SPAdes) (version 2) | ecosystem: Host-associated > Plants > Roots > Nodule | place: USA... | reverse complement strand
TCTAATTATATCTTCCAATTTGCTATTGTGAGAATTAGAAGATTTGTAAGAATTAAAATCCTTTTTTTATTGTAACGTTAGTTCCTTCAAACCTTTCAAGATACCAATTGTTGAGAAAAAAAAAAAAGAAGAAAGAAAGTAGAAACATGCATTATCTCATATACAAACTGAATTACTACACAAGAAATTGAAGTCTTTATTAAGATATTTACCAAGCTAATAATAATAGTTATATTATTAGATAATACAAAATATATTCAACAATTTATTGATTTATATTACTGATTATTTTCCTAATTTACTTAATAAGAATAAAAAAATAAATTCTTAAAAAATAATTCATGTGGTTATATTGTTTTTCAAAAGGTCTAATAAATATATTATACTAAAACATATGATATTTTTAATTTAATATAAATAATCTGGTACTCGTATGTAGCCAAAAAAAAAGAAATATAATAAAAAATATGATAATTTTTAACAATATTTAATATTTGAAGCATATCATATAGCAAAATAAATAATAATATAATAATAATTATAAAATATAATATAAATTATGATTAGATGATATGTTAAAATCACATATAATTCTTTTATAAATATTAATTTATTTATTATTCAAATTATGAAAATAAAAAAACAAATTTTAACTAAATCATATTTTAGTTAAATATTTATTTTTCGAAAGAATATAACAAATTATATAATATTTTTAAATTGAAACTTTTATTCAAACAATTGTAAAATTTATGTGTCCAAATTAATACAGATGCATAGAAAATAACATGATGAATAAAAAAAACTAATAGTATATATATAAAGAGGAAACATAAAATTATTTTAAAAGTAACCCTTCTATGTTTTTCTTTAAATAATTTAATTCCTCATTGAAATATATAAATATAATATATATATATATATATATTATATTACATTATTATATTATACATTATATATTTTGTAAATAATTTAATATATGTAATATATTATATTATACTGTATATTAATATATGTATATATATTATAGCCTTTTTTTAAGATTAGACAAAATATGTCGATAAAATTACAGATAAGGGTACTCAACCCAATTACAACTGTTGCCTGTATATGTGTTGTTGTTATCATCGTATTTAGCATTTATCTTATCTTATTGTTTTATATATAGTTCACTCCTTTCTTTGAAATAAATAATCCAATAAATTAATAGATATGATAGAATAAAATTATCATTTTTGCTAAATTTCTTTTTCCCATATTTTTTCTAGTTGAAACGAGATTGAATTTCAAGTAAAAAAGAGAGTAAAACACGCATAAAATTTTTTATCACAAAATTTGTTTTAACAGATGGAAAAAAAAAAATCCAAATACGAGCATCTGAAGTAAGGGAAATCCAAATACATAAACATATAATTAAGTCAAAGAGATACTTTTCGCATTATTTTTGTCGTTTGTCCCTTTATTTTCTAGCATTATTCAAACATGGGTAAGTGTAATTATTTTCCAAACTCAATAATAAAAGTTAGTTTAACATTTTTAAAAGTTTGATGTGACTTGAAAATCCAATTCCTAACTTACTTAATAATCAAAAGGTTGAAAAATCATTTCTAAATCAACCAATAGAGCCAAACTTGTCGAAAAATATTTAATTATAAACTTAACATGATTAATAATAGTTCGTATGTTATTATTATTGTGGGCCAATAAACCTTTCTGGACTTTTAATCAAGCTGGTATAATTTTATAAAAAAATATAATTCATTCCAAATAAAAAAATAATTAATATTAATTAAAATATGTGAACCAAACACGACTTTTTTTTCTCATATTAAAGTTATTGGAGCAAATTCTTCATTTCTATATAATTCTTTTATGAAATTCCACCAATTGGATTAAAAAACCAGGTTTTGTACTCTTTTACTTTTAAGAACCCAAAATAATAGTTTTGTGCGTTAACCATTTAGCTTTGTTATAGATGTGGGACATGAAAGGAAGTAAGATATCCAATATGCAGTCCAGATACAACGTGAATATGTGTGTTACCGTTTGTGTGTACAGTATACGATATTTTAGTTTTTCTTAGCCAGGCACCTACAAAGTAGCACCTAGGGTTGTTGTGTCTTTTTCTGCGTGTTCTAATGTAGAAAGACAGTGAAGGGTTACAAGGGTTAAACCCAACAAGAAACATCCACAGATCCTAAAGTCAATGAGAATTGAGAACCGCCGTGCCGTCAACGTGTCTCTTTGTCAAAGATCCGTAGGCCTGACCTATTACTTGGGGCCACGGACAAGAACAAGACCCACTCACATTGCTATGATCAATCCCAGACCAGACACTACACGTGTGTTTTGTTAGGGCATGCATGACTTTTAATTTGTTCCACTTTTCTTTTCCCCTCTGCGTAGGTAATTATCAAACAAACACGTAGCCAAAGAAGAAAACAAATGTTGACGGGGCATATGAATGAATGAATGGCTTTCAGAGGAGGAAGCCACAGCGCATGTGCCAAGTTGATCAAATGATGGATCGTTTCAAGAACAAAAACTATGTGGTGGTCGGCTGATGCTGATTCTCACACTCATCAGAAGCTGAACATAAACCAAAAATCACATGATGTGTAACGTGTACTTTGAGTTCACTATAATTCGACACCAAATGCCTCGAGTCAGAGATTAGTCATATCATATTCATTCAATGTTTCGTCTGTTCATATATTTATATATATATGTGTGTCTGTCTCGATAGTTTGGTACGTACGTAACATTATAGCAGTGGCATATATACAAATGAAATATATATTTCATGCAGTTCGAGGCCAATTCTGATATGGGATTCGTATCTATGAACTCAGTTTGATTACAGTTTTTAAATGGTGGTTAGTATATGATTGATTTGTTTTGTTGGGTGGGTTATGTGAATATGATATACATGGCATTTGATTTGATTCTGCTGTGTTATTAATTAATTATGATTAGGAAGCACATGGTCCCGAATGGTCGAACTTGCATGACCTGAATTGTCAACACCAGAAAACAAAAGACATCGTCTTTTACTTTACATATATATGTGTCAACATACCAAACTGACTAGCTTTTTCTCTTTTTCTTTTATTATTTTCATGAATGAGTGGTAAACTAAAGCACGCACCCAATAAATTAGGTTTTAATTGATTTGTTGACACAGATTCCAGTCACTTGCTTGTACCGACTTTCTCAGAGTGATGGGACTCTTTTTTCATATAAGGAAGCCAAACCCTTTAACTATTCAACTAGGAAAAAAAATCTACGTATACCCCAATATGGGATGTACGTGTAAAAAACATAGAGATAAAAAGGTCATAACATAAGATAAAAATAAAAGTGAAATAAAATAAAAGAGTAAAAACATTATAAGAAGAACTAATTCATTCAATTACTTACAGAGCATATTCAAGAAAAGCGTTTATTCCAGAACGACCTAGATCATACGTGTTGGCTACCCAACTCAGTTGATAGGAAGTATCATGTTCCATACAACTATGGGGAAGCAAAACCTAAATATTTTAATGTATAAACGTAAAATAGTTTATAATTGGTGGTGAGTTCCTACTTGAACTCACGTTATTTTTAATTTCTACACTAAATTCGTGCACAACTTTTAGTATTATCTTTCACATCTAATTGTGACACTAAATTCATGTGCCATTACAACGAAAATGAGTTGTTTTAAACTTAATTTTCAAATACTTTTGACTCAAATTTTAAACAAAGAAAAGGTAATCTCAAAATTTTGGTTTTAAGTCAAAAAATAAATTGCTCTCTTTGTGTGTTAGACATTCGTTTCATTAATCTACCATTGATCTGAGACTCACATTCATTTTCTCTTTGTACATTTGAGTCAGTAAAACTTTCATTCAAAGACGATTGAATGAGTTTCCAAATATAATCTTATTTCTTGTATTTTATAACTGAGTCAATTGCTTTTTATATATATCACCACAACTATAATCAGTTCTCTTGTCTCTAACTAACCTTTGTGATTAGTACTACTATTGCTACTCTTAAAAATGGGTGCACAATTTATATCAACATGTTTAAGGCTTTATTCAAAGAAGAAAACTTACACACATTATCATAAATACTTATGATGTTATTCTCCAATTATAGAGTTAACATATTCTCTATTTGGCACACAGTTAATGACATGACTATAGATCACACAAATAAAAAAAATCAAACTGTTTAAAATAATAAATTATGTATTATATATATATATATATATATATATATATATATATATATATATATATATATAAATTATGAGTTTTATTGGATAATTACTTATTAATAATTGATTAAATATATAATAAATAAAATAAAATACTTATTTTATATAACTAAATCTATCACAAATAAAATTTAAAAAATATATTATTGAAATGCATAATAAATTAATAATTTTAAACATATAAATTATGTTTTAGATTTATGATAATATAATACATTGTATTTGGTAGTTAAGTTATACCTCTTTCATTAACCATATCACTATATTAATGGACTCACTTTGCTTGTTTAACACATGGATTCCTCTTTGCCCGTGACCACTAAAGTCGATAATATATGTTTTACACGTGCTCATGAATTAAGCTGAGATGTTTGAATTTGAATCTAAAAAATTACACTGCCAGCGGATAGATCCACCGTAATAAAGAAATGAACACATAATAATAATAATAATAATAATAATAATAATAATAATAATAATAATAATAATAATAATAATAATAATAATAATAATAATAATAATAATAATAATAATAATAATAATAATAATAATAATAACTAAAAATAATAACAAAAATAAAGCATATATCTTTAAAACAGTGAAAAAATTGTAATAGAATTAAATAAACTTAAATTATTGAAATCAATAAAAAAAATTGCAAAAATGTAAATTAACAAAAGCAATAAAGTGATGCGTAAAGTAAATCTAACTTAAATACAATTAAATATAAAATAAAGTAGAAGAATTAAACATTAATATAAACTAAAGATAAATAAATGAACACATGAATCATAAGATAATATTCTATAATAAGATATAAAGAGATATACTTTTTATACAATTTTATTTTTAAGTAACTGTTTTTTTAATTCAAATAACTACTCAAAATAAAAAATTATCTATAATAAAATTTAAAAAATTATTTATTTTTATAATCTATTAATATATTTTATTTCAATAATTCTTATAATAAACTTTTTAATAAAAAAATGTAGACAGTATTTAGATTATTTATCCTTTAATAAATAAAAAAATTATTTATTTATTATGTATAACGATTATATATCTAATAATTTACTACTTTAGTAACTAATTTAAAATAGAATAATAATACTATTTATCTTTTTAAAAATAACGATTACACACACATATATATATTAGAATTTTTTTCTTTAATAAATAAATATAAATGTTTTAGTTAATACAATTTTTTTACATTGTAATATGTTTTTATTTTCTATTCAAATTATTTTTTTAAAATATTTTATATATTTATCAAATAAAAAATATCATTATTTATTTAATAAAATAAATAATTAATGACTTTCGTTTTATTTCAAAATAACTAAATAATGTTTCGTTTTCAAAAATAATGACTACATAATTTTAATTTTGTGATACTATTGTTATAAAATTATACGTGTATATATATGTGCTATTTTTCTATTTCTTAACTAATTATTTATAAAAATAATAAAAATATATATTTTTTAATATAAAAATATAAATACGCATGTAATTTTACTAGTAACATATAAAGTTATTTCATTTTTTATTATTTATTACTCTAAATTTTACCTTAAGTTAATTATGTGTTTAATGTCTTTATTGAATATAACGAAGGATGAATCTATTTAGGTTCTCTTTGACAAGTACTAATTTTAACATATTTATGACATGTTTGAATTCTATTTAAGTAAAAAGCTAAACTTTATAAGGTATAAACGATGTGTTATTATTTCATTTGTAAATATTCGTAGATTATATTATCAATTGCTTCATCGATGACATAATTTTTTTATCAGTTTTTGAATATCTTTAATTAATTTTATTAGCCATTCTTTCATATAATTCCCTTCGTAAATTTTTATTCATAAATTAAATTAATCTTCTTTCTTTTTTTTTTTATTGATTTCTCATATTTTATCGATAACATATCTGCATTGCATAAGAAATTTACATTATACTTTGATTGCGTTTAATTATAAAGTGAATAATAAAATCAACACTAGACATAAGTTATAAGTATTATATATTTTACAAAAATAATGTTTATATTCAATATATATATATATATATATATATATATATATATATATATATATAATTAGTTAGTTGAGTTAGTTTTAAAATTTATTTATTAAATCTAAATTCTTTCACACCAACCAAACAAGAAATAAATGCTTACCTGAAGTTTAATTTGCCGTTATTAGTCGGAAAATTGACAAAAAAATATTTGAAAGAATTAACTTGCAATTTTATAAGTGTGGTTTTGGATAAATTGTCCCTGTCAAATACCTAAATTGTCCCTGTCAAATACCTATCTAGCATAGTATCTTCATACCGAAACAATAGCCATTTCAATTTGTTCTTCCATTTCATTTCACGCCTCTCTTACTTTCTTCTTTTATGAAACACAAACTCAACACACTGATTATTACTTTTTTGTTTCTCTCTTTTTTTCTAGTTACATAGAGTCCGAAATGTGATGTGCATGTTTATGATAACTCTAAAAAATTGCTTTAAAAAATTAGTCTAGAAATGGTATAATTGAATAAAGATTGATTGAAGAGGTGTGGTGGGGTCAGTGTATAAAAAATTTTGTTCCAAGTGGGTGGAATATAAACTTGGCTGTGTTTGTTTCGGCGTGAGAGGTAGCGACAGCACTTTGTAGTGTCGGCCCATAGTGAGACCCACTTGGAGGCCGAGATACGATAACTCACTTCATCACCATATCAACTCATTGGACTCCAAAGCATCTACCAACACACACACACAATAAGGCCCTTTCACTCATTAAATTCTAAAGCCACTTCTTTCACAATTTTTACCACCAAAACCTTCAAGAATAACTCATCAAATGTTGGCTCACAAGCACCAACACTACCCAAATATTGGTAACTTTTTTCCATGATTTATCAATTTTGTTTAACTAGTCTTTGTCTGTTTATAGTTGATGAGATATTCATTGGTGGTAGACCACTTCTAAACAAGGAAGAATGATTGTAACAAGTTAACTACCATGAAAATATGTGCCACTCGAAAGGTAAGTGTTTTAATCAACAATAGATGTACATTATTATGTTCTATTTTTTTTTTTAATAAAGTCACTTTTTTAGCGTTTGTTTTCTTCCCTTATTATTTTAGTCAAATCTTAATCAAAAGATTTGGAGAGAGTTAATTAGAGATCTCATAAAGAGAAACGGAAGAATGAGTTTCATTGAAATGGAATTTGATGCCGAAATTCAAATCCAGCAAGGTAGGTATATCATTGAGTGTGTATTAATTGATATGAATTTTTTTAGCTTAATTAATTAATGATCTCAAATTTAAATGTGAAAAACGTTACTAAAGGAGGTAAATTATGTTGATCTTAATAGTTTTGCACAGCTAAGAAGTAACAGAAGATGTATACAGTCTCCAAACTAAAAGTAAGATATATGAGTTAAAATTGATTGTGTAATTAAAGATGTTAGTAATCGTTTTTTTTTTTTAATATTAATTATTCATATTTAATATTTAAATCAATGTATTATAATATTTTTTTAAATGAAATCAATAATTGTGTGTGCTTGTGTATATTATTTATCAAAGATAACAAATTTGAAAATATATTTACACAACTATTATTTTAATTATATTTATAATTTATGAGAAGGATTTTGAATTGTTGTTGTATCTGCTACAGTTCAATAATAAATATGTTTTTTTTGTAATATATAGTAACAAGTTAGTTATTTTGTTACACAAAGATTTGACAACACTACCCATATCTCTTTTATGTATTAATTATTCTATGAGTCACCACCAAGGAAAGTATATAACTTATGAAAAACACATGGAAGAAAACTCATTGTACAGTAAGAACCAACATGTAGCATGTAGTTTATGGACACATCATCGTGAAGAATATAGATATCTTGTAAAAGAGTGATATGAAGCAGCAACATGTAGTCCTTGTAAAAATATAAATTAAAATATATGTAACATACAAATTCATGATTCATATTTTCATGAAAAAGTAAAAAAAAAAAAAAAAAAAAAAAAAAAAAAAAAAAAAAAAAAAAAAAAAAAACTATCAATAAACATCTTGTTCACAGCCAAAATAAAAGGGTGAAAGTTACATTAAACACCTTTCTTAAGTGCAAATGATGCTATTTTTATCTTTTAATCAAGTATAAGCTAAGTACTTCTGAATAAACTTAACAGATCAATATATGACTTAACAATATATAATTGTAGCAACCACAAACATTTGCTTATGTTGGAATTATGAGGAGCTTTCGAGTCCTTTAAGAAGCTTTACCTAGAAAATTCTTTGGCACATGATGTTTAGTAAGATCTATGAAAATGTTTGAATGATAAGTCTACACAGACAAATGAAATCTCATAATATATAATAATAGGTAAGTAGCATAGAACGATAAAACAGAATAAATATTCTAGAGCACTTCAAGTCATTATGATAATAAATTTATGATATATCCAAGGGATTATCCTTAACCTATAAATACAATATAAACTTGTATCATAAATAATTGATAAATATCACATTTTAAGTGGAAAAAAGTAATAATTTAAAAATTATCATATTATAAATGGTGACGATTTCATAGAAGTGCCATATTAAAATTATGATTAATAATATAATGTAATATTTAAAAATAGTATAAATGACCTTAACAAAACAAACAATCATTTACTATTTACTGTTCTGTTTGGATACTGATACCTTAGAGAAACAAAAACAAAAAATAATAGAGTCGAGGAATAATTCTCAGGTTATTAAACTATCAACAATAATAAAACTAAAAGCTTTTGATGAATTGACATAGTTGGGAGAAACTAAGTAAATAAACTCAATGACTAATATAGCAATATCTGTAAAAAAAAAAGGATTGGGTATAGTCGTGGAGTTACTGCAATGAAGGAAATAAGCAAAGTAGCTTTGGAAGACATTGATTTATCCAGAAATATTCTCATTTGATGCAGTGGGAATGGCATCAGAATTTGAAGTCATAATAACTACCACCAAGCACATCAACTATCAGTTACACTTTCGGTTAAAGGGTAGGGGTACGTGGACCAACTGAATTATCCCCTCTTTTGAATCTAATAATTCCTCATGAATTGCTACATCCACATCAATGGTTCCAGTTTTTAATACCACATTCAGTGTAGTTTCACAGTGTCCATTACAAACATCAATTTCACTACGATATCATAAATAACATGTAAGAGTACTGTAATATTATATCCAATATAAAATCATAACAAATTTAAATTATCTTATGTTTGATACAAATTAAATAATAATGATAATAATAGTTCTAAATATTCATTTCCTGGTCACAGTATTCACTGTTCCTTTCTCCTTCTATAGTGTTCTTTTTTAAACTATTTTTCTTCTTTCATCATCTTATAACATCTTAGTCTCCATTCATCTTATTTCTTACTAATTATATCTTTTTAACCTCCTAACCATATTAAAGTAACATTAATACTTTATCAATATTATTAAAGGTCATTTATTAAACTGACTTAAATGTCGTAATTTATTCTCATAACTAAATATTAAATAAATAAGTAAGAATTAGGGTGATATCATAAGATTTGGTGAAAATACTAGAATTTTACTAAGTGTCCTATAACGGACGAATCCTTATCTTAATAAGTATATTAACAAAGAGATAATGTTTTCATAATTATCTTTATCTCGTCTCAACCGTATCAATATGGTTTACCAAAAAAAACACTTAATCATCTTATATATGTCACCCGTTACATCTTCCAGAAGATAATGTTCCTTTATTTAATGTCAACATAGTAAGGTTTAACATCACTCTTTATTTAATGTCTTTCCCTATAAACTCATAACGGTATAATAATAATAATAATAATTATTATTATTATTAAAAAAATATAGTCATGGTTATATTAATGATGGAAGTAATGATACAATTTTACGTATAATAATAGTATTACTGATAACACTAATAGACACCAATTGGATAATATGATTAGAAGAAGGAAGGGGATAAAACAATTATTTGTCATGTTTTCTGAACCATATGTTGTTTTTAAGGAAGTCACTTTCCTTCTTAAGTTAAGAACTACGAAGTCAATGAGATAAAAAATAATCGGACGATCTATCAATACATTAAACAGCTGATTATTATATAATAATTAATTAATTTATGTATTACATCATAGTCATTAAACGATTCAAATATATTTAGAAAAATATCTTTCATAACCTTTACATGGTTGCTTAGTCTATTAGAAGTTAATGGATTAAATGTCTAAAATTACGTAAAAATCTTGTTTTTAAAGTTTATCATATTTTTAGAAGGAAAATAAATGTATAGATTGTATGGCTAATCTAGGTGTCACAAGTTGCATCCTGTACTTAGGGTTGGTTTTTTCAAGAATAGATACAATTTTCCTAAATTTGTGTTTCGAAAGATGATTTTTTGTTATAACATGTGGTATACCGTCATGCCTTTTGTATCTTTCCTTCTTCTTTTTATGGTATTCTTTCTCGTATGAAGATATGATTATTGAAATTTGGAATATTAACTTGATTGAGGTTCAAATTTTCATTAGTAATAACATTGGAATTTTAGTAAAAAAATTACATCTTCTAATATATGGTGTAAGTAATCAATAGGCCATTTAATTGTATTTGTCCAAAAAATAAGTAAAGATTAATATAAGAATATTATAGACTAATAAATTAATGGGAATTAATATATTGACACACAAAAACCACTTTACAATTGTCATCTTTTAATTAAATAAATAATTGTGTTACTTTCTCTCACTTGCAATCATCGTTAAAAATTGTCTCTCACTAATTGTCAAGTAGCACTCAGTTGTTAAGATATAAGCTTCTTATAGCAATTAAACGGTAAATACTTCTATCATTACACAGCAGATGTACACCAATAAAGAAAATAAGAGTCTCATTTCTTAAATTTACATCAAAAGCATTGAACAAGTTAAATTTAGCTTTTAATATTTCTTTTAATTATTATTTTGTTTTTATAAAAATCTTCAACTTTATTTTATGATGAACAGAAAGAAGTCAAGAATTATCCTAAAATAAGAATATTTTGCTTTTAAATCAATGGTAACCGAAGCCAAAATGAATATGTGTCGTAGTTGAGATCAAGCAGAAAAGAGAGTATAAAATGAAGAACTATAAATTTGAAATAAGATAAAAATACTTATTTTTAAATATAATTTAATTTTTTTAATTTTATGTAATCAAATTACTTTCCTAAATTTATAAAATTTCAATTTCTCTTAAATTATACACCCAAATAATTTGTTTTGTCATAAAAATATTTTATTTCGTTTTTAATATCTAGGATCATGATATTATTCAATGGATTAACTGATAGCCCATTATATTTGAATCCACAAAATCCCAGTTACAAGACGACAAAAATTGGTTAAAAAAATAAACAAGTACGATTGATTGTCATAAACGAAGACGTCTAATATCCAGTCTTACCTTCCTTCATCACTTCTACACAGAGGAAAGTTAAACCACTCGTTCTTAGGCCTGGAGATTCTGATGATAGCAAGCCATGGATCATAATATGCTCTTCCAGTTTTAGGCATATGGAAAAAACTCAAATTGAATCATACTTTTTACCTTTAATGTTTCTTCAAATTAACTAATCTACATGTCATGATCAAAGTAATGCATTTAATAAAGAGGTGAAAGTATTTCAATAAAATTATTTTAAAAGTGATATGCCATAAAAATGATCTGTTAACCAAGTTGGGAAAAAATAAAAAGGATGTTGATAAAGAGGACAAAGAAGAGGGGATATTTGCTTTGACAGGAATGGCATAAATTTGAATCGTGAAGATATTACTTAAAAAAAGAGTGGTTTTGGTGTGAAATGGATATGGCATTTGTTATTTTTTAATCATTTTGTGTGACCCATAGATTAGGAATCTTGATATAAATAAACAAAAAATAATGTGGAAGCACAAGTTGAAGGGATTGTGAATCCACAGTGGAAGCATAGTTTGCACTTTTTAGCAAAAGTGATATAGCTGCACTTCATCCCTTTATTTCTGTAACATGATTTTATCCTCTTCTCCTTTAGTACCACAAAGCTCAATTCTTATCCCCTTGCATGCATGCAGTGTTCAAGTTGTTATCTTACAATTCATTGAATGCCAAATTATTACTAGATTTTATTCAAAATCACCCACTCATCATCATCAGTTTTGCCTTATCCCAAACCCCCCATTAAAGGGGCTAAGGTCGGCAAATCCTTCCAACTTTGTCGCACATTACTACTGTTCAGATTGAGGAACTTGGTTCTTAGGAATACATTTAAATAAAAGCCTAATAATAGATAAAATTTTGTTGGTCTTTATCTTATTTTTGGCTTATATGGTAGTTTGCCCAAAATTTGGAGCATCTTGAATTGAAGTGAAAAGAGTGGGAGAAGTGAGAAATGGGGCCCTTCCTACTAAGGTCCAGGTCGGAATGATGGAGTTCCGCATGGCTTGACATCGCTGTCGACATTAAAATATACCCATGTGTGCTACTTTGTCTCAAGTGTTCACTGTATCTTGATGTAAATCGAATGAAGCTACCAACCTTTGTTGCCACCAAACTACTTCTAATATATTTGTATTATTACAGTAAGACAACCTTTTACGAACAAGGATGCCAAGAGTCCTCAAAGAACCTATTCATTGTAACAAACTATTTCGTCAACTATACATGTGAACAACCTTATTTTCTTCTCATCAAATATTCATCATGACATTCTATTTCGTCAAGTATATTACGTCACATAAACCTTATTTTCTTTTAATGTGATTTGGTAACATAATACTTTATTAGAGTTTACTTATAAAAATTAGTTCTTTGCTTTGATTATTATATATGATTAGTGTGAAGTATTTACACTATAAAAAAATAGAATATTTATGTATGATCAATGTGAAGTAGTTACAATAAATATTATTGAGAAAAATTAATTATTATATATGACTATTTTTATTTAATGATAAAGTAGAAACATTTTTATTGTGTTTTCTCACATTAATTTTTGTGGGCTAAAAGGCAAGTAATAAAAGTAGGTTTACTTGAGTTTTTTTTTTTATTATTATTCTTATTATTATTATTATTATTGAATAAAATCACATTATTCTTGAAAAAATATATTTTGAATTGTACGTTGTGAATTATATTTGTTTTAAAAATAAATAATTGTGAGTAAAGAAATTGAGAGAGTATGAGAATGTGCATTCCTAAAGTTATATACAATAGTAAAATGAATAGTATGCAAGAATAATATCAATCGTCTGCTATATTAATTAATATATGTAAGTGTAATTCCTAATATTTGTGTAAATACTTGTATCTTACTAATATAATATGAATAACTTTCACATAGTATGTCATAATTGATATGGGACAATCATCTTGTAATTTCATTTACTTTAATTTTTATCATATAATATAATTTGTAAGTAGTTCAGAAGATAGACACTAGAAAATACTTTAACAAAATGTGAATTGTTCACATGTCTTATACATATGAGTCTATGCATACTAACATCTATGAGAGACTTAATTTTTAATGGAAATATGGTGATATTTTGTTTCAATGATAAAAACATTAAAATAACATTGTATTTATTAGCAAGCACATGTCTCATATTAAGCATAGTCATCCATATGTCTACACTAATGCCTGAAGACAATAATATCAATTAGAGAACTATTATTGTGGTATAGATATTGGAAAAAAGTATGTTAGGTGTGTCATAACTTCCTATTGGCATCCCATCAAAAAGTAATAATTTTTTTAACTGGTCTATCCATTCATAACCATCCAATAATCTAGAATATTTATCTCCCCTTCCAATTTTTTTAAACAAATTCATTCTAACAAGTGATTATGAATATTCCTCCATTCTGTATATCCATAACCAAATATTGATCATCAATCATCAATGACATCATGTATTAAAGGTGAATATTGGATGAACCTGGTCTAACATTAGTATGAGTTTAATTATTAATGAATTATTGTTTTTCCCATCTTCTAAATTGACTTTTATGTAAAAGAATTATCATTTATTATCATTTATTTAATTAATAGCATCTACATGCTCAAATGAGGGTCACCCTTTTCTAGATCTTACCAATCTATTTGTTTAACATTTTAAGATCCCTTTATTTTCACTTTATCCATTTGTGAAAATATTATATCATGTGTGTATGTATGTTATTTCACATAAAATTTATGCACACATTAATATCATATCTCCATGTGTACGTTATTTCACATAAGTCCTTGTTGTTACTTTAATTGTAATATCAATTTCTTTTAAATAATTTAATAATATCAAATTCTTATTAAATATATAGCTCAAAATGGCATGATCACTTATAAAAAAAAAAAAGCTCAATCTCATATAACATGTACAATCAAAAAGGTTACCCATTGTACATTCCAAAACTCAAACCGTAAAAACGGAAAACATAAACTTACCAAAATCATTATAACAACAACTCTTATCTAAATCGGCATCACTGTTAGCCATCACTAACAACCACCAAGCACTGTCTCTAACCACCACGTGCCACCAAGAATGCTACAAACATACAAAAATACTCTAAACCAACACATTACCACCCATAGTGAACATTTTATTTTCAGAAGGGTAAACTAATCATTTAAAATTTATGGGGCTGCAGGTTGAAATTCTCGGGGAGCAGAATGTAAAACCGTATTTTGTTGGGTGGGGATGCTATTGTCATCAATCCATCTAAGTCCCAAAAAGTAGGCCCAATACGAGTTACCTTTCTACATTTTCACCGCAATTCATTTTCAAAATCAATAATTAGAAATTTTTGGATAATTACGGAAAAATTTCAATGTTATTAACGTTGAAATTGTAAAGGTTTTTACAATTATGTCCTATTTAAAAGTTTTACAGGATTCTTTTGTCACAAAAATACAATTTTAAATATCAATTTGAGATTCAGATAATGTTTTATTGTAAAGCTGAGATTAATTACATATTCAGAAAATAAATCAGTTTTTTACTTGTTTAAGTATTAAATTGGTATCCTTGAGACATGTGAGGATGAAATTATTCATTTGCTAAATTATAATTTAACATTAATGCAATTTATTAATTACTTTATTGATTTAATAACTGACAAATTTTTAATTTTAATTTAATTGGAAGAAAGAATAACACAATTTAAAAGACGTCTTAGAAAATTAAATTAAGGAAAATTTTAGGTGTTGGAATATTTTTATTTCTCATCAGGAAACATTTTTCTCTTCTAGATCTTGTGTTGTTATTGTGCGATTAATATCCAATTTCTCTCATTTAGTTTATCTTCAATTCTTTGAGTGAAAAATATTTTATTTTATTCATAAATTATATTCTTTCTTAAGGAAATCTAGTTCGGTTGATTAAGTGTGAATTGTTGTAAACTCTAATTTTTTTTCCAATGGATTAAAAAACTTTAATTTCTTATATGACCAAAATTAGTAATAAATTTTAGGTTTTGAAAATCCATGCATATTATTATTTATTGAATTATAATGTTTAACTCCTAAACTCTTAATTTTCTAATCAAGACGGGAAAACCTTAAACGTGAATTTAATATCTCCTTAAACCTTCTTTCTTATTATATCTCATTTTGCATATGATATAATTTATTTCCTATACACATTCTAAAAAATGTAATATCTAGTAAGATTTCGATATTTTTAAATGCTTATTAATTAATAAAATTAAAAAATATTATTTCATTAAGAACATATTCTTATTGTTTTCAAGTTAAAAATGAATTTGTATTGCTAATAATCTATTCTCTTACGTTAGAACACAATAGTCAAAGAGACAGAAAATGAATATATAACTCGAAGGATAAAAAAAACTAATATATGACTATCTTTTTCAAGATTTTGAACTTCCAAAGTTAAATTATATTGGTAGTCAAATCTTTAAGTGTGATTTAATAAGCAAAATGAAACATGAAAACTTGATTCAAAATGTTATTCCACTACAAAAGACCAACGTAAACGGCAATTATGCCTGCTTCTTAGCAACAATGTCTTAATCAAAGAATAAGCATCAATGAAGATTTAGGGTTGAGAACAAATTTCACTTTCGCTCTCGTTCTTTCATTCTACCCTCGAATAAAAAATAACTAAATTGCACACAATAATGCTTCAAAAGCTAAATAATGCGATTCTTTTGGTCAGTGATCATTTCCTTCCCTTGTATCACTACTCGATGTACGACCATCTTAGTTCATTGTTCAACATTCAATATTCAATGTTCAACGTTCAAACGAGGTCATTGTTTTGACCAAATGCTAAAAACAGCTAGCGTGCAAAGAATCCCATTTGAACAAGCTAGCATGCTCCACCAAATACAGATACATGACATGAGAATGAAAGAGCTACGTAAAGACCCCACGTGTGTGTTCAGAAGCCTAACCAAATTTCTGGTGGCAACACATGCGAATGCATCATCACACTTTTTCTTTTTTTTGGTCAACATATCTTATACCAAGCTTCTATTTTTTAGGTCAACACACTCAAGCTTGTGCTTTCTTTTTCTCTCTTCCGAATCCCTTTCTATCCCACTACTCAAAACACTGTCTGCTACAAGAAAGATTCATAAATAACGTAACTTGGCTAAATATCTTGTACCAATAACTTCGCATAGCTTACTTTGAAAAGATTGCACAAAGATTCATTATTCCCACATAAACTGGTTCAAATATTTAAGGAGCATGTTGTTATTAGATTTAATAAACGAGATGCACTCTAAAAGGTCGATTTGACTTTGAGGTCTAATTGACATTATTAGAAATTTTGTGAAGTCATGTCGAGATGAAAGTAGGCTATATATAGCAAATAGTTCAATCGGAATCGTTATATTATTATTCTTGATAAGATTTTGTTTTTATTTTATAATTAAAGGAGATCTTAATTCTAGAAAGGCATAAAATCCAATGGATGTAACAGGTCACCCAAGAGTGGAATGAAGGATACTCTTAAGATTTTGATGATAATTAACTGTAACAAATGGTCACATTTCTGTCATTTTTGTATTATTTAATATATTGTTCACGAGTAAACGTGGGGTTAGGATTTGTAGTTTCTTTGAATCGCGCATATGATATACGTAAAACTAGAAACCGTGAGCTGCACCATGTAAAAATATGTATCGTGGGGATCCACATTCTTTCCGGCACTTTCTCGCATCACAACAATACATTTATCTTCTTTACATTCCAAATTTCAATAAAACACGTATTTTTGTATAAATATTTATCTAAGATTACTCATACTAATTACAATAAAATAAAATAAAAACTGCAAGAACCTAAAAAATAAATTTAAATTAAAAGTGATATAATTAAAATAATATTTAAATATTTTATTATTAAAATAAAAAATTAGTTATTATCACTTTTATACAAAACTTTTTTTTTTCTCTTCTATTTCTTTTTCTAAAAAATTGACTTCATCCTTCATCATATTGACGCTCAAATATCATCCTTAGACTTGTAATAATGATTTGATCAAATTATTTGATCAGATTTTTTAATTAGAGTAAGTTCAGTTTTATTGTTATTTTTAAACTTTTTATTAGTGTATTTTAGTAAAGGTGTTTTGCATATGACTTATATGACTTTAGGATTAGTCTCTTTTAGGTTAAGGTAATGTGTTCAGATAATTAATCAAGATTTGTGAGTGCATGTTAGGTTATTTGTTAGTCTTTGGAAGTTGAAGTTATTTGAGAGCACTCAGGCATCTAATCTAGAAAGAAAAATTAGTTTTATCTTTTAATAATACCCTAAAGTACAAAAATATGGATGCAAATGTGATGTAGTCATAAGTTTCAAATTTCTCTTACAGGGATTGCCATAATGTGTGATATAAATTTTTATTTGTCTGTAGATATGTTGAATTAAGTTGATGTTTGGAGTATGATTTGGTTTATTTAGTGTGAATGGTTGTATTGAATGGAAATCAATTTAGAAATTGAGATTTTTGTTGATTAACATGTTGTTTGCTTTGGGTATGGAATAAAATTATTACACTATCTTTTCCTTTGAAGTAATTGAATGAGTGTGAATTTACCTACCTGAGTAATTATAGAATTATGAATTGGATAAATCACTCAAGTTAAGATTATAGTCTTCTAAACTAATAAGAAAGAATATGAAATATCCAATTTGAGACACCTATAGATCAGTTTTAGAATTATACAAACTTGTTGAACAGACCATATCTTCTTTAAGACTCATATTCGCCAGAAAAAAAATTAAATTTAGAAAACTAAAAAACATAGATAGTTGCAAGAACCACTCTTACTAAACAACTTTAATTCCAATAATTTAATTGTTAGGTAAGCTTAAAACTTAGTTAACAAATTTACTCCCATCAATTTAATTGTTAAACTAGTTTAAGACTCACTAAATAAGAATATGTATTTTGGATATAATAGTCACTACTCATTTTGATGATTAGAGTTACACTTGTATAAATTTAAATGATTTATATAATTTTTTCCATGTAACAATATTGTATAACTAATTTTTCTCAGTGCTATTATTGGGTATTTATTTTATAACGTTGTAAAAGCATAATAAAATCTTATGCTTTTAAAATTAATATATTATTGGATATTTACTTTATAACGTTGTAAAAGCATAAGAAAATCTTATGCTTTTAAAATTAATATTATGATATTTAAAATTAATTATTAGAGACATGAAAGGAATGAAAAAAAATAAGAAACTATTAAATATTTATCGCTATCAATACAATTTTTATTCACGTTAAAACGAACAAGAGTACAACATACTGATCACCTTATGAAAGAAAATAATAAATGTATTTTTAAAAGTAAAATTTAAACATACAAATCTACATAATAAACAAATAATATAAATAACCTCGAAATAATAAAACATTGAAACTTCATCAAAATACTGTGAAATAAATAAAATGTAAATATTAATATGGTTTTTTTACTTGTTTTCTTTATTCATCTCTTTATAAAATATAAAGATTAACAGCTTTTTATATAACTAATTTATATTATTTGGAGAGAGAAAGAGAGAGGGATGTTCAGCTAATACTATCTTACTAAAAAGAAAGAAGAAACACTAAAGTAAACTTTCAATTTTTTTCTAATCTCAACGCGAACGGTAACACAAGTATTGATGGGATAAGATTTAGAAGATGATTAAATTTATAAAAAATTTAAATGTCTTATCAGAAAATATATTTTCCTGATCAAGAATTTTTAAAGAAATTAAACATTTTGTAAATTTAGAAAAATAACTTAATTGTTTAAAATTAAAGAATATTAAATTTTATCCAAAAATTAAGAATATAAAAGATTTCATATTTTTATCTTAAATTCATTTTTTTCTCTTCATTTTATTTCTTCAATTTGAACTCGATTAAAATATCCTTAATGATATTTTGGTGAATGTGTTATCGGCTTAACTGAGGTTATAATATCATGGGTTTGATATTGTTTTCTCACTAATATTGATGGTTTTTTTCAAAGTAAAATCAATCGTCACTAATTTTTTTATAGTTTTTTAAAAATTGGGTTTTCTAATAATTTAAGTTATTTTTATTTCTTTAATAATTTTAATTGTGATTTTTATTTTGTGAAACAGTATATTTCTGCCCATCTTAAATATAATTTTTTCATTTAGCATCAACATATATTATTTCTAATTAATGTTATTCGAGATTATTTCCAACCAACATCTATTAAAACAATAATCAAGGTTACTTTCTTCATCACATTAATAAGAATTTTCTTTTTCAACCAATATTGACTGATAACTTTTTAACTGACGCAAACTAAGATTTTTAATCAAGGTTAATAAAATTATCTTTTTACTGATGTAAGTAAAAAAAAATAGTTAATATTAATATAAATTATATTTTAGTTGATGTTCTTTTAGATTATTTTGTCCAATATTTTGTATTTAGTGGTAATTGAAAATCTATACCTAAATAAAAAAATTATAAGTTAATGAAGGTATATTATTTATAAATGTATATTATTTTATCCGAATAAAATATTTAAATATTAAAAATTTAAATTTCTTAAAAATTATAAAACTTTCCATCTAAAAATAAGGGAAAAGGTTTTTAGCAAATAAAAGACCAGACATCCACGGGGCAAAACACGTAAAATGAAAGAAGCGTAAGGCCCCAACTAGCAATTTAACGAAGCCCACAAAGTCCTTTAGCCACACAGGGTTTGGGTCTTCTTTTTGGGCCTGAAACTCAATATTCTCGTCTGGGCTTAGCCATTTTCAGGCCAGCTATCAAGGGATTAGAACTTTCCAATACAAAGGCTGTTGCTTCCTGCACTGTATAATTTTTTAAAATATCAAAAATAGCCTTGACATTTTTATTTTGAAATTAACAGTGATAATTCTTTACTTGCGAGTTGGTTGATTGGTTTCACCACTTTACACTGACAAAAAGAGCCATTGATAATATAATGCCATAATCTCTGTTCATGGATTCAAACTGCACCATTCCCTCATCAATATCTTTCCATTAGGTTTAAGTCCCAAGTATTTAAATAAATTATGTAAATATATCAATTGAGTGTTCAGCAAACCCATTATTTGCAAGCTGTGTTATCATAGGCAGTCAAATTGAGCTGAAAATGTTAACAGTATCATTTACAGAACCATATCCTAAATACATCTCTAATATTCTATTATATGTGCTGACTTGGGAATCATTATTTTGATGACCACAAAAGAACTGATAATCAATCCTTTCAGCACAGTGTTCAAGGACATTTTTTATATTTAAAATATTTTTATAGTGCTGGTTAAAATTTGTATACTTCAGGAAGTAACTGCCCAGTACAAATTACACTCATTTTGATATCACTCAGTACTGTTTTAATAAAAAATATTATAGGCTAAATTACAATTTGATCTCCCATTCATTTTTTTATTCGTGATTTTAGTATTCTCTTTTTTTATTTCACTAATTTAAAAAATATGAAGTTTTAATTTAATTTTCAATTTTATATATGTTTATTTCTTTTCTTTTTTACATTTTAAGTAATAAAAACATATTTTGATGGTATCCTAAATGTATACATTAGATCTAGGTATAACTGACCCGAAAATAAGCAAAATAAAGTATATACAAAATTAAGAATTAAAAAAAAAATATAGGAATTAAAATCTTGAAAAAAATTTGAAAAACCTACTCATTAATGATCACGAGGGGCCCGATTTTCAACATTAAGATAAAACAGAAAAACCTAAATATAAGTATTAAGATGTTCTTCCACAATTAGCACCAATTTAAAAAAAAAAAAAGTACTTGGTCCGACATTCGGTACAAAGCACATTAAAAATCCTAAATTTTGGCAAATTTTGTAAAGTGATGTAATTTTTATCTGAAATTCCTAATATAACAGTATTTTTCTATTTATTTCAGGATATGGGTAAATAGTGCATATGAGAGACTATATTATTGTGAAAAAACAGTGTTTTTATTATACTATTTTAAGTTAACATTAAATAAAATCATGAAAAAATAGCACAATTTTAATTTACTAGATGAAATTGTGTAACTAAGATTTCAATTATTGAGTTAATTAAAATCGTGATAATACTATACCATTTTAGCATAGTTAATATTTTCCACCTATTCCTTTTTTTTTCACCTGGTGTGTTGCTACTGTTCAACTAAAATAAATAGACAATTACAAAGTCATTTTATTAATTAATAAATATATAATGGTTGAAATTAATTCTGATTAAGTAATTGAATAATTGTGAAATTAATTTGAATGGAAGAGTGGTTACATATTGTGAAGAAAAAATTACATAAATATAATTTAAAAACTAACAATAAATTTATTTAAAAAATTATATAATATTTTCAAATTTTTCTTTCTAAATTTATTACTAAATTTCAATTTTATTTTAAATTTTTTCTATATTAGTAACTAAATTCAAATATCCAATATCCAACTTATACTTAAATTTGCTAAATATATTTTATTATTAAATTTTAATTTTATTTTATTTTTCTTTTCAATATCAAACTTACTCTTAATTTAATTCAATATATAAATCTCACTTATTGTGACTGTTTTAATTAACTCATTAATTCAAATATTGACTGCACCATTTCTTCTACTAAACTAAAATGGTGTTATTTTTTCATGATTTCATTTATTTCTTTATATTAATATGGTGTCTGGCAGACACCATTTATCCATATACAAAAATAAATAGAAAAATACATCATTTTGAGAATTTCAAATAAAAATTACACCAGTTTAAAAAATTTACCCTAAATTCTCCTCTTTAATCTTATCGCACTTAATTACTATACAGGCTACATTTTTTTACATTGGCTAAATTGAATACCGTACAAAAAATAATAATTGTATTTAAACTAATTATGAATGAATCGAAACCTCTATGTAGTATTTTAATTAGAAATTTTAATTAAAATATCACATTAGGATGATTTATTTTCTCCAATGACATAGTATGTCAAAAATTGTTAAATATCACATGTGTGAAATAGTTACTCACAGCATAGTTTAGTGTAGCAGTTCAAATTTTGGTTTCAGAACATGATTTTTTTTTTATTTAAAAATGAAGGAAAGAGAATTGATACTTTTGAGTTTTTAACAAATATTTAAAAAATGGTTTGGAAAATAATTTAAAAAATATATTTAGAAAATAATTATTTGAAGAAACAAGTATTTACAAAAATATGTTTTTAAACAATAATTATTTAGAAAATTTGTTAACAAAATTAACATTTATAAATTTTTAAAAAATTTATTTTTAAAAATTTGGTTTGAATATTTTACAGAAAAGAAAGAAAGAATTTAAAAAAAAATAAAAAATGAAACCAAATTCTGAACTACTAGAATAAATCATGTTATTTAGGTAATTATTTGACATAATATACTATCTAGACTGATATTTAACACAATATGCTGTGTAAGGAAATAATAGTCTAATTGTGATATTTTAGTCAAAATTTGGAGACTTGCGATTCCATTTGCGACATAAAAGCCAAATCAGAATACTAGCACTAAGTAAATATCTAAATTTAATGTAGACACATTTAAAATAAATTGAATCTAACGAAAGAAATTAGTCTCTCAGTGAATTATAATTAAAATTAAAACACTGTGTGCCCAATAAAAAATAAACGATATTATTATCCATTCACGATTTATTATACATATACACAAAATTTAAATTTATAAAATCTCACATTATTAATTATTATTTTTCATTAAATGGAGTAACGTTGAATTTTTTTTTCTAATAATGGAATTAGGCCACGACTATTTCAGGTTGAGTAAAATAAACCTAAAGAGATTAATTAATATAAGAAATTGCACACACACACACACACTTCTTTCCATCTAAATTTAACTGTCACAAAATACAAATGTAACGTATTTTTTAATGTGATGTGAATTTCATCAATAATTTATTTCTAATATCAATGGTATGATGTGAAGTTGATTTATAAGTTAAGATTAATGTATTTTGTTGTGAAAGAAGGGATAAATGTGTGCCCTTAGCCTTGCCTTTAAAATTATTGTATAGTAAATAGTTTAATTAAAAAATGGAACTTTGAAGTAGTTAAGATAAGAGTACAAGCAAGGGAATTTTTATAATAAAAATAAATTAATAAAAGAAAGCATGGGGAATTTTGACAGAAAAGAAGATGCGTAAAAAGAAGTGTGTGTGGGGTTGAGATAAGGAATTTGGAAGGGCGTCCCTTCTCCATTCAAAAGGTGCAATGAATAAAGTAAGAAAGAATGCCAAAATAGATAGACGCATCAAAATCATAACTATATTCTTATTCTTCCTTCTCGACAACCACCCCAAGACAAAGTTATATCTATGCTTCTTCTCGTAAAAGTATTTCAACTTTATATTTTCTAGATAAAGCATTTAATACTACATTTTAAACAATTTGACTCAATTGCTATTGTTCTCTTATCTCCCCAATGCAACACTTCAATTTTGTTAGTGAGGTTGATGAGCCCTACATTTCTTATATCTTTTTCAATTTCCCACTTTAATGTCAAATTCCCTCTTTTTTCAATACCCTTCTTCAAAAGGAATGTGAACGAGATCAGAACATTGCATCTTCAACTTGGTAAAAGGATTCTGTGATGAGGGGATAAAGCTTAAAGCCCTATGCAACACCATGCTATCACCTTGTTTACCCTTTTACCACCTTTAATCATGTGGCTTAGCATGCCTTCTTCCCATGCTAACATGCTCAAGTTAAGAATCTTTCTTCTTTCCACGTTTTCAAACCGTCGCCTTTTATTTTTTTACATAAAGGGATTCATTATAATATACATTTTCTTTCTTCTCTCAAAACACAATTTTATCTTATTTATAAAGAAATAAGTAGATTGATGTTAGAAAACCCTCAGCAATTATTAATATTCATTCATTTGTTTTTTAAAATAAATGTCTTAGTAAACCATATTTTTGGATCTGAGGATGGAAATAAACCAAGTCACAATGAGTGTTACGAGGTCTATATAATTATTATTTTCTCTCTCTAAAATTTACTCTTTTTTAAGCTTAACTTAATTTGTATAAAAATCTTTTTAGAGTCTATTTTGAATAATGCATACAAACAATGCATCAAATAGGCTAATGGGCCCATTACCGTAGACAAGTCAGTAAAACTATGATAGGTATTACCGTTCGCATCCTCCAAATGGTTATTAAGCTCCATATTTTTTTCATACTATGCGTTTTCTTTTTCGACAAAAACATCTCAAATTTTTGGCACCACCATAAACCAACATAATTGATATGCACAACATAGATAAGTTTTTCTATATTACTTTTTTTTCCTCAAACAATCTAACGCAAATTTAATTTTGTTTCCATTGTGTTATAAAAAAACAAATTAATGGGGTGAAAACGTGGTTTTATTGCGTTACTTTTTTAGAAAAAACAACGCCACGAAACACTTGTTTTTGTGGGTTAAACTCTTAAAAAGACGCAAAGATTATTGTTTTCGTTGTATTATTATTTTTTAAAATAATTAACACAACGAAAATATATTTATGTTGTATAATTTATTCCATATACATGTAAAGTTACTTTAAAAATCGATGTCAGAATAGAAAAAGTACAAAATATAAAATTGTTCTTTTTTCATAATTAATTTGGTTCATTTGAATAATTATGAAACTATTAAAACGGTGAATAAATTATTTTATTTTTAACTTATCTCATTCGTAACAAATTAATTTTCAATTTTTTAAATTTATTGTGTATTCGATTTTTTCAATTAATCATGATAAAATTTTTACCAAAATAGCATCACTTATTTCTTCCAATAACATATTATGCCAAATATTTATCAAATAGCAAATAGCACAGTTTAATATAGCAGTTTCAGTCTCAACTTGATTTTATTCTATTTTTTATTAAGGAAAGAGAATCGATAATTTTGAGCTTTTAAACAATAGTCATTTTAAAAAATTGGTTTGGAAAATCATTTCTTAAAAGAATTATTTAGAAAAATATGTAACTAATAAAAATTTGTTAAGAAAACTAAGATCTGAAAATTTTGAAATAATTTTCTTTTAAATTTTGGTTTGAAAGTTTCACGGAAAAAAAGGGGGAAGAAAAAATTTAAAAAATTATGAAAAAATGGAACCAAATTTTCTTTGTTGACTAAATCATGTTATTAGACAATTATTTAATTTAATATACTATTTGGATGAATATTTGACATAATATGATATGGATGGAAATAAATAATTCAGCTGTGGTATTTTGGTCTAAATTAGCATAAAACAAGTAGTACTAACATCAACGAGCCCTTCTCCATGCTTTACAAGAACATGGAAATTTTTGATATATTGGAAGTACACTTTAATTACAACAGCGAACAAAGAGACAAGTAGAGAAGTCCCATGGTCATGCAAGTAACAAAAAACACCAGCAGACCAAGAAGACCATTGGCCACTACCTTACGACACGACCACTACCTAAAATTTGCAAGCCGTGTTTCAGCAAAACATCCGCAAATGTCAAAAATTCCATTGCAGAAGCAGCCAAAGACACTCAAACATAACCCTAAAAATTACAAAATAATAACTGCATATGAAACCCAAAACCAGACCAAAGCAAAACCAACCATTTCTCATACACTGATCATATCGCCGCCCAATCAATCTCCACCGAAGGGTACTTCTCCAACCCAAAACTCTCTATTTCATCCCACTGATCATTAGAATATGAGAAATCCGAGAAATCCAAGAAAGTAACACCCGATTCAGGCGAAGAAGATTCGCAAGACAACGGCGATGACAACATTGGGTTTTCCTTCACGTTTTCCACCTTAAAATTCTTGAACTCAGGACAAACGTTGGATTGCGCCACGTCAGACTCCACCCGTGCCAGCTCAGCAGCAGTGTGTACATCGGGCTTCACGTCTTCCACAGAGCAACACGTTTTTTGTTCTTGTTTGGCCAAGCTTTCGCAAATAGCTTGGAGCTTGGAGTCCACGGAAGAAGGTAGCGGCTTGTAATCTCCGAAGTCGCCGAACACGAACGCTCCCTGGTGTTTTAGATGAGGGAAGTTGAGGCGCGCGAACTCGCCTCTGAGCTTAAACGCTGCGTTGTCGTACGCCAGCGCCGCTTCCTCTCCGGTGTCGAATGTTCCCAGCCAGAGGCGCGTGCGGTTCTTCGGGAGTCTGATCTCGGCGACCCACTTCCCCCAATGCCGTTGCCGCACCCCACGGTAGAGCTTCGCAGCTTTGGCGGCCACGCCACCGTGCTTCATGGGGACACGTTTTGGGCCCATCTGGGCTTGGGTTTGACGATGGTCCGAATGACCCACGTGTTGTTGAAAGCCTACCTGGGCCTGAATCTGGAGGATTTGATCTGGGGTGAGTTGGTTGAGTTTGATTTGGTTGGAGGAGGGATACGAAGTAGATGAAACGAAAGAAGAAGGGTGTGATTGACGTGAAGGAGATGCGGAATTGGAAGAGGCAGAGAAATAATCACTTTTCATAAAAGGCTCAAGTGCTCTCATCAGCTCCTCACTATACGGATCTAGGAAACCCGGTACGATGTTGCTGTTGTTGTACATATCTATAGCGGTTGCCATGTTTTACAACAAGCAAAGAAAATCCCAAGAAGAAAAAAAAAAAAAGAGGTTTTCAAAATTACAAGTAGAACATGTCTCAATTCCAAAACCAGAGAACAGGAAGTAAAAAACCTGAATAATTTTTTTTTATTATTAAAAAAAGGTTGAAAGGCTGGAAACCTGAATCCCTTTGTTGAGGAGAGAGAGGGGGAGAGGGAGAAGAAGGGTTTGAAGTTTGGGTGGCCTCACTTTGTGAGCTTGGGTGTTGCGTTAACATGGTGAGGGTTTATATACTGAGGTTGAGGTGGGAGTTGGTTCTCTGGGTTATTGTTCATTCATGATTCACTTGGCGCGTCAACTTCCATGACGCCTTTATTCCCTGGTGGCTATCCTATTGCAAAATGCCACCTATGCAATACCTCATTACTCACTGCCACATACCCACCTTACACGTGTCAATCATATAGTGGTTAAGTCTATCAGAATATTTCCAACTTACATATAAAAAATTCCTAATTTAATATGATATCACATATCAATAATTTAAATTTAAAAAGAGTTACTTTTAAACTAAAAAAAGGTTGTTTGTCTCAACAACTATCTTCCTTTATAAGTAATTCGTATAAGTGACACTTATATTTAAAATGATATCTTCACGTATAAACAAATTTTGTTTGAAGACGCTTCTATGGTTATTGTATGTTTTTTATAATGTAAAATTAAACTTGAGAAACATTTTTCAACTTTTAAGTTTTAATAAATTAAAGGAAATTCTATTACCCAACAATAGTTGTAGTCAATGAAATAAATGAGTTCAGTCAAGTATTTCAACTTTAGGTTCATCGGTGAAAAGGAATATGACGTTAACCTTTTGCTCATTTATTTAAACGATTTTAATTCAAAAATTGACTTATGAAGGAATTGAGTTTAAATTATTTGGCTCAATCATAATTTAAATATTTTTTTTGTGTTTATAAAGTTATATTTTAAGTTCATGAATATAGTATTTAATTAATTTTTTTAATCTAGAAAATTGTCTGTTCATAGAAAAATATTACTAAGATGTAATAGGTAATATTAAAGATGTGAAGAAAACGAGGAGAGATAGTTATCGGAATGATGGTAATAACGGAAAGGAGTAGAAATGGCGTCACGAATTGCGGCGCCACAATGTTGACGAATGGTAGGGTGATGGTTCCCTTAAATACAAATTGCAAGCGTTTCTTTTGTGGAGAGGGCAAGTGACTTTTGGATCCTATTCCCTTCGTGTTCGCCAAAGGTCATAGTGGACCCATCTTCTTTTCTATTTACTTCTATATCAATAAAATTATAATTTTAAAAGGAATTTCTATTTCTAAAATTCATATTAAAATTGAAATTTCATTGGAGATTCTTTGAATTATACATCATCCTAGTTGTAAAAACTTCGTCGTTTATCGGTTACTCTTGCAAGAAGTTTTTAAGCACTTCTATTTGTAATAGTATCCTTTCAAAGTTTCTCCGCATACCTATTGTTCTTTGTGTGAGCTAATTTTGATTATGTTAAAACTGAGTAGACGATGACTGTAAAAATATGTATTATTTATGGTCAAAACGTTGACAAATGAACAAGTGTGGGGCACCAAGCACCATAATGCCATCAATCATCTCTTATTTTATATCTCATGTTTGAAATCTATTATGAGTAAGGAAATTATGTATGATAATGAAATTGTAAATTTATAATAATTTTGTTACGAATAAAAGCTTAAGAGTCCAAACTAAAAACAATTTATATATTATTTTTCTTAACCTATCAAGACGTATTTTGAAAAAATAAAAATAAAACTCCAAACACAAAAGCGAAAAAAAGTTTATAATAAGTAGTTATACATTATCTATCTTTCTCACACATGTACGTAATTAAAATTCAAAATGTATATATTTTTTATCGGTATTAAAAGGTAAAGTTGAGAGTATAATATTTTCATATTTAGTATATTTTTATTCTAAAAGAATTGCACTCTTATTTTATTTATTTATTTATTCTGAGAGGCATTTATGCTTGCATGACTCAAGAATTGAACTTGTGTTGTGATTCAATCTTTAACTTTCACTACCTCTTTTTTTTTATTATTTGAATTTTACAAATATTAAAATAACTCATTCAAAAGGTAATATTTCCTAATCACATAGTCTTAAAAATATTCCATACTTGTCCTTATGTGATAAAACAAAAACCTGGAACCTTTTGCCAAGCAATTCCCATCTTTTTTCCTTATAGTTATTTGAGTTAAATGAGAAACAGAGAATATTAGATGGAAGCATAAGATACTGATACAAGTCTATTACAGTAACTAAATACTATTTATAATCACCACTGTTCACAGAAGGAGAATATTATATATATATATATATATATATATATATATATATATATATATATATATATGAATATTTCAAGTGAGGAATAATTGTGAATTGAATATAGAAAAAGAAATGAGAGTGTGGGGCCATCTTTGACGCGTTCACACGTCGATTCATACGTGGAAATCACTTTCAAGGAACGCAAAACAACTACTGCCACTTCCTTGCTTGTTTCTTTGTGTACTTATAATTTTCCTTCTCAAATTCAAAGACTCAACCCAAAGATTAGAAATTTTGCTTATACAATTTATTTGATAGAAAATTCTATATTAAATTTTTGTCATAATATATAATGATAGATAAATTAGTAGAAACCTAGAAATAAGAAAAAAAAAACTCCTTTTCCCATGCTTCACCACTCCACAAAACAATTTCATTATCACATGGATTGTGACATTTTTTAGAATAAGGTAGAGAAAGCGACTTTGAGATGTGTGCCACATAATAATACATCATCTCAATGAAAGACCATGTCGAATAGAAAATGCCAACTACCCAACTCTTTATCAACTATTCAAACATGAACTTTGTGTTTAATTAGAGGGAAAAAAATGAAAAGTGATTTAGTGCATGCAGGACAAAAAATGTTTTTTATTTGTGGAGAAATATAATGTATTGGCTGGTCCCCACTAATCTTAGTCTTAATACCATGCTTTAAAAACACAATTATTGAAAAACTAGAATAATTGACGTAAAAAAATATTTTTATTATTATAAGATGTCAGCATGAGAAAAGTATATCACTGTTTAATAATATATTATCATATTGTTTAGTCTCTAACAATACATAAAATGCCTAAGTTATCATATAATATATGACAAGGTGGTACGAGAAGACAATAGCAAAACAATAAATAATTTAAGGAGAAAGAATATGAACCTGTTTTGCGTCGTGGAAGAAGGTTCTATCGTTTATGTTATCTTCTTATATATTAAATCTCATGTGGAAGCAATGTTATGGTCAGTTTTTGTTGGAAAAAATTGAAAGAGAGAAATACCTAGAAAATCAAATAAATGAGCCGTGAGTCAGATAGAAATAAGATAACGAAATCATACTATTTCCAAATTCAAAATATTAAGATATTAGGTTTGTATATATTTTTTATATATATTATTTAATTTTCTTATTTTTATTCAATACTTAAATTCACACTTATATTCTTAACAATTTTATACTAATATAACATTACCAAATAATCCTCAAATACATTTTTAGTAACATAAGTTTATATCGATAACATTATTTGACATGCTAGGAATTATGCTCATTGGAAAAGTCTTTGATTGTCATAATATTTTGCAGCATATCAATTACTGTTAACCATTCATAAAGTGGTATTATTGTAACTGTTTGGGATATAATTGAATATTATGAGTTTCTTAACTCTTTATTTTTTATTAAAAAATAATTTATTGAGAAAGTAATTTCATATTCTTTTTTTTCCTATAAGTCTCTAGCGAAGAAATATTATAAATGAGCTGAAATGCAATAGTTGGTGATTCAATTTTGGAATCTAGTAAAAGAAGAAAAATAATACAAGAGTGGTTGGTGAATGACCTAACAATAAGAGTAAGCATTTTACACAAAATTTCACGTCAAAAAATTACGTTCATGTCGTGAGAACAAAATAAAACCCTCCCCTTTCTGAAAGAATTTCTAGAATGTGCTTTTTCGTAAATATTATTCAAGAATCAAATTTGAACGATAATATCTTTTTGGAAATATTATACCAAGCCAATACTACAAATTCACTCGAAATTCTTGAGGTGTTGATGAAAATTATCAAGCCTAACCGATTTTAGCTATATTGAAACTATAGTTATGATCTCTTGGTGGACCATTTAGAGTCCATGTTCCAATTTTGGTAAAGCACGATAAACACTGAATTGCAAGAACAGTCACAACTTTTTACGTTTTTTATTTATAAAAAACAACATAAACTATACATGTCCCACCTTAATCATATTCGGACCTCACCAATGAGTGATGAAGTTAATGAATTGTCTAGTCGAAGTTGTAGATCTTGGAAATTGTCAACAATGGAATCAATTATTGTTCTAATCTATCTCCATTAAGTGTTAATAATGAGCATTTTTTTTATAAAGGATTGCCAGGTCTATACTAATTATCATAAGCTCCATTAGCTTTGGAGCACATTTTTTTTTTTAAGCTTCAAGAGAGTTGAAGTAAAGTGGCTCATAACGAAATGGAATTTGAAGTCAACAAAAGGATATAAAATTGGAGATGTAGTTGTTTATGGAGTTAGCTAAGAAAGGGAAAAGGAATTCAAGGCAATCCTTAACAGACATTTGTTTCACGAAATTAATTACATTATGAAGAAGAATGATATTTCTAAAATTGCTTTTATTGAGAATATTATTTCTCACCTTGCTTTAAAAGAATAAAAAAAATGTTTTTTAGAATATTTTTAACCTTATTTTAATTCAGAAACAAAATATTGAAAATATGAGGTATGGTGAGAATAAAGAACTAACGTTTCCCGTCCATAAAACCATGAAACCCAACCTTTTTACATAGGAATAGAAAAAAGATAAAAAAAACATCTGTAATACGTATTCTTAACAAAGAGTAATGTCTGAAAAAAAAAATTCATAACATACATTAAATTGAACATTCACTCACATTTTGAATAATAATTTTATATAAGACTTCAAATAAATATATCATGTATTTTTCTATTAGCACACTCCATCTTTTGTCATGCTTCAGTACCACGTGGGCCGTGGCCCGGGAAGGGGAATGTTTATACTTGGGTTTCATGTATAGACCCAATAAATAAATTGGAAAATAATCCCAAAAAAACAAAGTCATCTCTACCTAAAGTAATCCGAAATTAACCAACATAGGATGTATATTTTTTTTATATTTCCTTCAAATTGTGGTGGTTCAATTATGAGGCGTTTGGGGTTTGGATAATATTGTATAATCATTTGGATAATTTGTTCTTTATCACTTCATAACACCCATTAAACAATACCAATTCACGTTTTAGATGACTATGAACGAAATTATTTAAATAATGAAGAGGTTAGTGCAGGAGAATCATTAAATTACAATCACTATAAAAATTACTACATGAATTTGAACCAAACTTATGCTTTGTAATTAATGTTATTGGAAAGTTGTTTATATTCTATATGATTTTATTATAATATTCGTTTTGAATTTGTTTGTTTTCTTACTAAAAATTTATCTTAGAACAACTTCATCTAATTTTTTTTGGTTGTTAAAACTTATCACATGATATTATACATATATCTCAGTGTCACATTTTTTAATTATTTGAAAAAAATTGCATTTAAATAATTTTGTATTGTTATCTAACCTCAAGACATTACTCATGATACATTTATTAAATTTTATAATAATTGCTTTAAATAGTAATTTGTAATTAAATGATAGTATATATTGAATTCACAACCATCAACTTTTTTTTTTTAAGTTTTACTTTTATCCCACAACATATTAAACTTTTTTTTTTTTTTGAAATGGAGCTTACATTTATATTTCTATGCAACTAGAACTTTAGCCTTATATAATACACAAAATGAATACTATTTTATCATAATAAATCTTTTTTAAATATTTGAATAATATTATGGTCAAGGTTAGTATTATGTATATTTTTGAATATATATATATATATATATAATCTTTTAGATTTATAATAAAAAAATTATAATATGATACAATAGTTCATTTTAAAATATTAAAATTCATTTTTAGAACATAAAATAATGAAAGGAAAATTTATTAAAGGTTGAAAAACTGAGTATTTGGATAAAGATAAAAGGATAGAGGTAATAGAGGTAAAAAAAATGAACTAGTTGTTAATTAAATTAACTTTAAATATTAGAGTTAAAAAATATTTTAAAAAAGAAGTGCTCGATGAATGATTTAAAATAAACTACTAAAATGATAAATGAGAGGATTCAGACATCCAGTACAAAAGTAGATACATATTAAAATTATGTGTACTACAAAAAGTGAAAATGAAGTTCACATCCAACACCAATTGTTCTCACACACACATATTACTCTAGAGTCTTTTTGTTCTCACACACATACTACTCTAGAGTCTTTTTTCTCGATTGCTATATCAATAACCAAAAACTTAATTGTGTATAAATGACAAAACCTAGGAAGGATACCAATTTCAATTAATGAGAAATATTAACAACTTGTATTTTAATATAATAATAACAATTACTATTATTATTATTATTATTTAGAATGCAGATGCAGTGACAAATCTAAGACCCTCAATTAATGGAGTTGGTTTATACACAAAATTAATTCTGATTATGATCGATTATAACAATAATAAATTAAAAATATAATCACTAATACCTATAATTAATATAATATTCTTTTTTTCAAGAATCTCAAACACACTCTAAATCTGTCAAAAGATAATTTCACTTATCCACCATTGTAGAGAATCCTAAAATCGTTGTCAAACAGTCACCCAAACCAATCTTGGGATTAAAAAATCTATCCACCAAATAACTTTGAACAGAAAGAGCATAGCATCTTTCAGTCCTATCGGGGACATCCAAAAAATGCAGAATAGTTATCCTCCAAAGTAGGTTGATTCAAATCATACTGGAATCAGTAGACACAGCTGATGTGACAAATGTACATGTAGACTTGCAAGTATTATAGCCACCGAATACACAAAAATATACAGGGAATAAAGCAACAGATGACCATCTGCAGATTAATTGAAATTTGAAGCCAAGATACTTATGTGCGAAGCAATCTTACGATGAAAAAACGGATTGGAACACTAATGATTTTAACGATGGCTATTGTCATTCGACTGAAGTTCAGTCTTGCAGTGTTCTCTCAAATCTTTTAGTGATTCAAAGCTTGATTCCTGAAAGCAAAATCAAATCATTCAAAGCATTAGGTGAGAAAATGAAAACTATACACTGGGTTATAAGTAAGAGAAGTCAACAAACTACAGAGTATATGTATACTCGTTGGAGTTCCGTGGACTCAAGTAGTGGACCCAACCAGTAGACTCTCTACAAGTCTATGTCATGAAGAAAAAATAAGTATATACCATATCAATTCAACATTTCAACACCATAATTAATCAAAATAGTAAACAATTATTTCATAATTCTAAAATAACGAAGTTTAGTAGTGCATGACTACTATATAAGTTCAAATCTACACCAAATATATAAAATCATACAATGACAAAACATAAGTAAAAATTACAGCAACAGCCTTTATTGTGGGATCTAAAATGAAAACAAAACACAAAAGAAAGGGATCAAAACAAGAACCAAGTATTTATTGAGAGAACTCCATCAGAAGGACAAGGAAAATAGAGGGAGGGTCAAGAACGAAAAACAAAGTACAATGAAGCGATCGGAAACTCCCAACCATGGAGAACGAAAACAAAGGAAAGGAGAATGAAGAGGTAACCTGTTCAAAGAGCAAATCCCATTGAAGCCCCCAAAGGAAAAACGTGATGCAACTGTGGAAGGAAGGTGAAACATGATGCAGTGTAGTGGTCAAATCCCGTCAAGGCAGTGGCGACGTTCAAAAACACAATGCGGTGTGATGTGATGCTCCTTTGAAAAATGCAAAGTCTATCATGATGCACTGCTCCTCTAAAAGTGCAAACACTAGTGCGTTCAAAAAGTAGGAAATGCCAAACGAGGGCCAAAAATAAAACCTCCCTCAAACTCCCAAGTCTACTCGAGTTTATCGGCTTAGCACGTTTCTATGCCGAGTCTCCTGGAAAATGAGTTTGCATTCAAGTAAACTGGTAGACACTGAGTGAACTTGTAAACTAATAGAGTTTACAAGTTGAACTAGACCTTAAATCCTAAAACATTAAGAAATGGCTTTAAGAGAAGTTGGCTTGTACTAAAAATGGTTGAGCCCATAAAGGAAACTGAGAATGTGAAAATCGATAAATTAGAATTACAAATGAGAGAGATAAAACAATGTGTGAGACATGTTCTATTAATAGAACTTAATAGCAACTAACAGTTAAGAAATTAACCAATCAAGCTAACTAACAAACTAAACCTCTAACGCTCGCCTCCATATAAAACAAGTTAACATTTAGAGTAGTTCTACACTTTCCATAAAAGAAGATGGATAGTGCAAAGCACAGAAAATTCAATTTAGAAACTTGCACGGCAACGGAAGCAACAATTCCAGTAGGATTGAAATAATTAATCAGGCAAGTGATAGCATTGAAACTTACAAGTTGGCTACTTTCTTGAGCATAAATATTCTGCATTTGAACAAAGAGCGACTTCCACTGATGCACAAGGGACAATTCTAAATTTAATGACTCCTCGCTTTGGTGCTGGCCATGTGTGACTGTATCCTCTAATCCAGAAAATTTCTGAATGATTGTTTTTGCTTCTTTCTGACTCTTCTTTATAGCTAGTGAAAAGGAGGAGCATTTAAAACCTCGATGCTAAATGGCAGAAGAAATAATATAATGACACTCGAATGTAGCAGAACAACATTCCTAAAATGGTTAGTAGAACTTACCACTTAATCTACCCTTGGCATCCTGGTAATGGAGATCCGACCAGATATAAGCAGCTAGTGATCAACATAAGCAACACCCATTATTACATACTAAATTAAAAAAAAAAAATGTCTAGGAAAAAACTTAATACAATTCCTTAAGTACTTTTGGTGGTGCTCTTCAATAAAAATTAGAGTTCACCTCAGTAATCTATTTAAACCTTGAATGCAAATCTTTATTAAGTGATATGAAGCTCTAATTTTAATTGGGAAATGTAGTAAATGTATCTCATTCATGAGAGAAAAATGCAACAACTAGATGCAAACAGGGAAACTGTAACCACCTTTAGAGCATAAGGAACAACTGCAAGATTTAAGGTCCGCAGGATCGGTGACAGAATTTGAAGCTCCATCGGCCTTATGCCCCGGGCACGGTTTCAACCACGGAAAATTAGAATCATCAGAGGCAGAGGCTGATGGCATTTGCACGGTCCCACACCCGGGTGATCCCAAATTCTCGACAACACAATTATCCTTGTCCCCACTTTCAACTGCTCGATCAGTTGGGGAAATTCCTTCACCCTTCTCCCCAAATTCAAAATTTTCCAAACCCAACGGATTCTGCTCCTTCAATCCCTCACTGGGCAAGCCCGGATTCTGAAATGAGCTTGAAGTATCATCGCGAAACGGCAACAAAATGGGTTGGTTTTCTTTTGGTTGCAACAAAACCTCGTCGTTAAGGTGAGTCTGTCCTCCTAGTTGCATTTGGATTTTGCTTTTGGCTAAACCTTCTACCCCTAGTCGCATTTGCTTTGTGAACTGGGAGTCGGCACCGTCGCCGGAAACTAAAGAAAACGACCTTTTCGCCGGACGATTCGTGACATCCGCCAGACGGGGACGGATTTTGAAAAACCCATCACTGGAATCGTGGTGGCTTCCCATGAAATTTTGATAATGGAGATCTTAAAAAGGATGAGAGAATTTGTGTATTTGAAACCCTAACTACTAAAATACATAGAGAAAATGAAAAGAAATGGGTTAAGATGAATTGACCTGGTGAAATGCAAGAGGAGCAAGAAGGCAATTTGAAAGTTCTTGGGATTAGGGTTAAAGAGAAGAAGGTTAGTAACACTCACTTGTTCCCTCTTTCGAATTAGCGCCAGAACAAAGTGAGTAACCCATAACAAAAGATTCTGGGGCGGGTAAAAGCGGGTTTTCAACTTTGAATTGTAGATTTTCGAAATATATGTCGCGGGTTATCTATGGGCCCAATCGTCCACCCAATGGGCCTAACCTTTATCTATTCATCATGTAACCAGGTCACCCCCTTATGTGACTATATTGAAATCCCTGCTATATTAAAATTAAGTGTCATTTATTTAACCAAAGAGCTTCTTTCACTAATGAACGGGCCTCCATGTTTTTTTGAAAAAAAAAATATAATTAAACCTTATATTCAAGTTATAAAAAAATTATACAGAAATAATATTTTGTATTAATTTTTATAATTTATAACTATTAGTAAAGAGCATTCTTGTTTATAATCACTTTGTAATGATTTTTAGTATATAAAATTTGTTATCAATTTTATCATTATAAATATAATTTATTATATTATTTTATCCTTTGATTTTTGTATTTTTTAAAACTTATTAATTACCTACAATATAAAAACTATTTATAATAAAATTATAAAAATAATTTATTTTGTAATTATTTTTATGAACACAAATTTTTTAAATTAAATAATAATTATTTATTTCAATAAGTATGATAAGAATTAATTTTTATTTATCGTCATCAAAAGAAAGAAGCCGATACATACACGTGTGTATCCGTAGTTATATAATAGGAATACTTGTAAAATGTAAAATTAGTTATTTTAAAATAATTATTTTCATAAAAAATATAAAACTGTAATAAAATATTCATAAAAAATGGTTATACAATATTTTAATTTTATTTAAAAATAATTATTATAGTTATACAAAAAAACACTTTTATTTTTTATGAGTAGCTTCTTTAAACAATGGAGATTAAAAGGTTTATTAGTATAAAATATAAAGACTAAAAGAGATAAAAAAAAGATGTTTGTATAAAAAATTTGCATTATGCATAAAGTGATTATAGAGCTTGTATGTTGCATATCACATTATCAATTGTCTCATATCATATCATATGTTAATTAGGCCTAGTAACTATTAGTTATAATTTTTAACTTCATAATAAGTGTTCATATAACAAATAGTATTAGAACTAAAGTCATGGATTAGATTTCTAATAAAACAAATATTTAAGAGAAAATTGCTATAAAATACACAATTATTATAAACCAAGTGAAAGTATAAAGAATTATACTCTAAATCACTAACTATAATTTTTACCCTAATATTAAATACTCAATCCAACTAACAAAACTTATCAAATATATATGATATTATCTAAACTTTGGAAAGTTGTGCAATACACCACCATGAGCCATCTCCTTTCCATGTTTGCTTCCACCATTCTATCAATCATGTTCCATCTTATATTTACTTTTGGCACCTAAAGTAACACAATGCAACAACCCTATCAGACCTCTCTTATTTTCAACTACTATGATACAAGAGATATTGATAATAGACATTATTCGTTATAATATACATAATTTTAGTGAGACGAATTTTAAATAAATTATTTAATTAACTCAAAGTTAGTTATAACATAATAATGACAGGATTAAAAATAGTTTTTGTAATACAGTGCATTTCATGGGTAAGATTAGTATGATAATTTAATTTAAAAATTTTATTTTGTACCATCAGACTAAAATATTAACGCATCTTTGTATCTTTTGTAATCAATTATGACATGTTTGTCTTGGGATTCATACAGAGTCATAAATTTAAGATTTAGGTATTATAAATTTAAGATTTGGGTTTTATAACTCATTAGAATATTCTAACATTACATAAAATTCGAGATTATGAGTTTTAAATAAGATTTTGAGTCATGAAAATAATAAATATTTTCTTTTATCTTAGAAACATATATTTCTTTAAAGAACTAAATAGACCCCTGGATTATAATAAAAAGTTATAAAATATCTTAAAAGATATATGTCATAGTGTAAAAATAAATTAAAACTCTATAGAATGGTCTTACAAGGGAGATGAGATACTGGATTTTATTGGTATATGCCTAACAACAGCTTCTGTTTTATTCATGCTTCCACATTTCTTTTGAGTTAATTTTTTATGGGAAAAAACTTAGATATATTGGGTTTGATAAAAAAAATAATTAATCAATAGAGATAGAGAGATGTTACGTATACAAGTGTTTAAAGTTTATATTTTTAATTAATATGTCATTTAATTATTTTTTGACAAAATTTTTTTGGTATACATTATTTTTGGTTGATTTTAGTTGTATTTGATTCTGTATTTTCTGTGCTTTAAAACGAACATATTATTTGTTAAATTTTTAGTTTTTTTGTTGTTTTTACAATTTTTTAAGTTGAGACAATTTTGATGATTTTTATATAAAAACTCATTTAAATTTAACCTTTTTAGTTTTAGCTCATACTTTTGTAATTAACCTTATGAACTTGATTAGAGCTGAGAGTTGGACTCACGTGTAAATTTAATTAAAAAACTTATATATTGGCTAAATTAGTTTTAATTAAAAAAACCAAATTCATTTGTTTAATTTTCTATGTTTAAAAATTATTTATTTATTTCCATTTCATTAGATTTCTGAATTATCTCTTCATCTTCTTCTTTCTTTTGTGTTCTTTGTTGTTTGTTCATGGAGAATTAATTTTTGAAGTTCAATTCTCAAAACTAAGAGCATACAATCAAAATTGTATTTGCATAAATTGATTAATGTTTTAAGGTTGTTCTTATTCAATCCAATTTCATATTTGCATTTTGGATGTTGATTTGTGTATTTGATTATAAAAAGCAAATCATTAATAAATTAAATATTGATTTGATAATTAAATAAAGATTTGATTAATCATATTTATTATGTTAAATTAATTAATTGATTTAGTTAATCGTTTCAAACTTTAATATAAATATTTAAGGATCTGTAATAAAAGAAATATGAATGTTGAATATGTGAATTAATCTTTCATTTTCTAGTATTTTATTTTTCAATATTTGTTATGTTTTCCATTCTCTTTCATTCAAATATCCCCACAAGAAAAATAATGTATAAGAAAAATATAAACCATTGAATAGAATAGATGTGTATCATTTAACACTCCACCTAAATTGTATTACATATTAAGTTATTTTCTAGTATAAGTTATAATAATAAAGTAAACAGGAGAAAAATGTTTAAAGTGTGGTACTCACTAATTTTGAGAAGCCTTATATATGCTATAAATATAATATTGGACGTTGCATAAACAATCACTTTAAAGTGTTATTAAGAAGATCCTTAAATATATAAAAAAACTCATCTCATATGTTCCCTCATGCTTTGGAAGATCAAAATTAATTGCTAAAGACTGTTAATTCATATTTGACTACTGATATTGATAAAAGAGAAATCCATTATAAATAATGTGTTTGCATTTTTAAGAAGAACAATAATTTAATTATTTATGCTTAATACATGATAACTTTACTTTAAATAGGACAATAATTTAGTTATTTATGCTTAATTTATATTTTGTTTTTATTGTTATAAATGAATATCATGCTTTTTCAGTAAGACACCAAAATCACTTTTTATTTTCTATCATTTAAGTACTAAGAGAGTAAATTTAAGATGAGAGAAAATATTTATCATCAAAGGTTTTTTCAATAAAAGATGGCATTGTTATTTTCTTCCTGGATTTATCAAAAGATATTTTGTAATTTTACGCTTTTTAATTAAATTATGCTTTTGCCAAATGACAATTTTGTTACTCTTTTTTATCTTTTATTTTAGTTGAGTTATTATTCTAACACTGTGATGCTTAACATGCCACTACTTTCATATTCTATGAATCAAGTTGGACATTTACTCATAAAACAACATTACCCTAATTCAATCATCTAAAACACTCTCTCGCCGATAAAAATAAAATAAAATCTACAACACTCCCTTTTTCTCAATACAATCAGCCATACCAAACTTAACAAATAAAAACCTCATCACAAAACAAAACACCAACTACATAAATAACTTAGACCATTAAATACAAAAGAAAAAAGTTAGACATATCCATAACATATCATTTATTTGTATTGATGAATTTCCCACGTTAATAAATGTAATGTATTAAAAAAAAGATTCTTATCTCACATCAAATAATCACATTAAAGAAATCTCTAATAAAAAATACCTTAAATTATATAATTGTATAAATGTGAAAGCTTCACTAATAGAAAACTACATAGTGAATCATGAAATTCATATTGCTTTTAGTGATTTAAAGAAAATAAAGAAAAGTAAAAATAGAAAAAAGATATTGTAAACTATTTTGTACAATTAATATGTAATCATATATTGCTACTTAAGTGAAACATGATTTTCTACCTTGTTACATCTTATATCCATTCAAGTGATATTAAGATTCTTCCCTACAAAAGAACTAGGATGTCAACAAAGTTAATATTTAAAAATTTGTTTAATTGCAAAATTTATTGTGTAGCCTATAAGCTGTCACTTTAATATTTCAAGCACCAAATTTAACATTTACTGAAAAAAAGTTTATTTTCTCACTTAACTAGATTAGACACAATATGTTGACGTATAAGGAAGAGAAAACTTCATTTTTTACCATATCATCCATCTATTTAACTATTATTTATCATAATTTTAACAAAAAATAATAATTAAAAACTTATTTATATTAAAACCTATTAATCACCGTCTCAGTTTTTTAAGAACGGAATTGAATATTTACATAAAATTCAGTACTTTCACCAAGAGACATTAATAAAGTACATTTTACCTGAAAGTTAAAAAATAAAATAAAGCAAAACATCAAGGAAGAAACTAATATCATACAACTAAATCTGTATAAAGTGAAGCTTGTCTTATCCATATATATAAACGTGAACCAATATTGTTTAGTATTTAATATACTTTAATATCTATAATATAAGGATCTTTACACATAATGAAAAATTAATAAATCCATTAATTTAGTTATTTTAAAAAACCATTAGTTATGTATTAAATTGATTTCTATTCTTAATGTTTAAATATTCTCTTATAATGAAAATATTGTATTTAATGATTGTGTGAATATGCTGCGTGCAAGAAAGTTAATTATTTGATGTAACGTGTTAAGTACACATAAAAGATTCCGTGTGTGGCAAAGCGTCTATTTTTTCTTTTATCTTCACAAAGAACATTCAAAGATAAAACCAATTCTATGTTTCCTTTTAAAACAAAAGTGATTGTATCTTGTTCTATGTTGAAGGGTTCAATTCAAATATAATTTTAATTTTTTATAACATATAATAGCATGTTTTAAACTCTAAACAAATAAAAAATTCATACATATATAACATTATATTCAATATTTAAAATTATTTAAAATTAATAGTATGTATAAAAAACTTTTTATAATTTAAACAGATATAAAAGAAGAGACAGTAAAGTTAAATACATTATAAGATGAGAATTGTGTTGGGTAAGGTTTCATCATGTCAACGTTAATAAACACGTTGGAAAGCGCGCTTGGAAAGTTATCTGACAAATTCCGAGTTTATCCATAGTTGCTTCGAAGCCACGTTATAAAATTCAACCAAACACCCCTTTATGCCCCCACCACATTCCTCCTTAATCAACAAAAATAACAACCACTTTTTCATTCTTCTCCTCTCCAATCCAAACCAAAATGCAAATTTCAAACTCCAAACCCAACTCCGACTCCGAGCCAGCCTCCGAAGCAGAGCGGCGAATCCGGAGGCTGACCCTGCACCTGAGCCCCGGCGCGTGCGTGGCGGCGGAGCAGTTGGAGATGGCAGCGTGCGGCGGGCGAGGGAAGCTGAGCGTGGACACGCCATCTCTGTCGAGTTACATGCGAGGTAAGCACAGGGACATTCAGGAGAAGGTGTTCGATTACTTCAACGCCAATCCGCACCTTCAAACGCCCGTTGAGATCTCGAAGGACGAACATCGAGAGCTGTGCATGAAGCAGTTAACGGGACTCGTCAGAGAAGCGGGGATTCGACCCCTCCGTTACGTGGTCAACGAGCCCGAGAAGTACTTCGCCATCGTGGAAGCCGTTGGAAGCGTTGACATGTCGCTCGGGATCAAGATGGGGGTCCAGTACAGGTAACTCACTGCTTTCGCTAATGTCCAATGGAATGAGTCTAATTTTTCATACTCGTTAGTGTGCGTGTTTTTGTTGACTACTTTTCTTGCGCAGTCTTTGGGGTGGTTCTGTTCTCAATTTGGGGACGAAGAAGCATAAGGATAAGTACTTTGATGGGATTGATAACTTGGACTACCCTGGTTGTTTTGCTATGACCGAGCTTCACCATGGTAATGCCATCTTTTTTTATGTTGATGAAGTTGTTGACTATTGTAATTGTTGCTTTGTTTTTTCACTGCATTGGTTTGGTTAGTGTCACTGACTCGTGATGATGAAGTGAACTTAAGGGGGACACTGTTGAACTTGTAACTCGCAGTAAAGAAATGTAGGGATCAGTTTAGGGTAGAGAGGCTTGATTGATTTGAGAGAAGGTTTTTTGTGTTTACAAATGATTATAAAATGTTTACAACACACGCACACATAAAGCACAAGGATTTGTACAGAAGCATTGATAACAGGGATAATGTTTACAGTACATATCTTTAAAACTAAGTAGTAAAAGTGAAAACAATATTTATTTTTGTAATTATCTGTGAATACTACGAAATAAAAATATAAACTGCTAAATGTAAGATGTCACTGAACCCTATTTAATATAATCTGACAAACGGCAGTTTTCATTTATGTTCAATTGCCAGTAAAAGTGAGGTCTAGTACCAACAACCCTTGCTTCCTTAATTAGATTGTTTTCCATTCCCAACTTAAAGTACTTTTGGATTGTGAGTATTTTCTTTTTCCTTGGAAGTTTATCTTTGTTGTGTTTTAACTCAAATATGTTACCGCATAGCTTTTCCACAGGTACGCACTTCTAAATTGCTTACCTTTTTGTGCTTTTAAAAGGTTCAAATGTGCAGGGCCTCCAAACTGTTGCCACCTTTGATGTAATCACTGATGAATTTATCATTGACACACCAAATGATGGTGCCATCAAATGGTGGATTGGCAATGCTGCAGTGCATGGAAAGTTTGCAACTGTTTTCGCTAGGTTGAAATTACCCACTTATGACACCAAAGGAGTTACTGATATGGGTGTCCATGCTTTCATAGTTCCAATAAGGGATATGAAGACCCATCAACCACTCCCTGGAATTGAGATACATGATTGTGGCCATAAAGTTGGCCTAAATGGGGTGGATAATGGAGCTTTGAGATTCCGCTCGGTAAGAATTCCTCGAGACAATCTTCTAAACCGCTTTGGAGATGTCTCCCGAGATGGAAAATACACAAGTAGTCTTCCTACAGTAAATAAGCGATTTGCTGCAACTCTAGGTGAACTTGTTGGCGGTAGGGTGGGCCTTGCATATTCTTCAGTAAGTGTCCTGAAGGTTGCGGCCACAATAGCCATCAGATATTCTCTACTTCGTCAGCAATTTGGACCTCCAAACCAACCTGAAGTTAGTATTCTTGATTACCAGTCTCAACAGCACAAGCTTATGCCAATGCTTGCTTCAACTTATGCTTTTCATTTTGCTACAACAACTTTAGTGGAGAAATACTCTCAAATGAAAAAAACTCATGATGAAGAATTAGTTGCAGATGTTCATGCTCTATCAGCCGGTCTAAAGGCTTATATAACATCCTATACTGCAAAGTCACTCAGCATCTGTAGGGAAGCCTGTGGAGGTCATGGTTATGCTGCTGTAAACCGGTTTGGTATTTTGAGGAACGATCATGACATTTTTCAGACATTTGAAGGAGACAACACAGTTCTGCTTCAACAGGTTTTTTGCCAAAGCCTAACTATATCGCTTTTAATATTTAATATCCCCTTACCTTTATAATCAGGTTTATTGGTATGTTAATCAGATAACCAACATAAAATAGGAAAGAATAGCCTTAATATTCATTCCTTTAAATCTGGGACTATAATAACTTAAAAAGAACAATTAAATTTTGATATTCATGACATATGGAAAAATTTAATATATTTTCTAAAGTACACACTAAATATATAATTATATTGAGTATATGAGATAGTAACTAACAAGTGTGAGTAGTACATGAGTGTAACGCCCAATGGCTAATGGAAAGAAAGTAGAAGTAATATCAACAACCCTCTCAAAACAAAATACAAACATAGTATCACTTATTTTCAAAAAAGAGATGAAATGTATAAAATACAAGACCAGACCATCAATAGACCACTTATCTTTAATGTAAATAAGAAGGGCCCATATTATTTTTTATACATGTATAGTAATTGAATTTCAAAACGTAGGGGTGGTTGTGGCTCCCTTGGGCCATCCCACTCGCTCCCCCCTAGTCTACATTTATAACTAGTTTGTTGAGTCTACGTTTATAACTAGTTTGTTGGTATGTTTCAATTAGATATCCAAGATAATATAGGAAAGAAGGGCCTTAGAACTCGGTCATTTAAATCAGTGTCTGTGTTTGGTGCGTCCTTATAACAGATGTATTTACTGTCTTCTACACTACAGGGGTTAGATTTAGCAAAATGAGAGTGCAGTTGTGATAAGTGGAACATATTGTGATAATGGTATGTGACGTGTTCTTTGAATTTCAAATTTTCAAATGCAAACTGTTTTCTTTTAAAATCTATAAGATTAAAATTAATATAAATATTCAATTTTAACTCATAAATTAGTGTAATAGAAAATGCCAGAAAAAAGGTGAGCAAGGATTTTCAGGAGAGAATAGGGACACCTCTTTAAATGTATCTGCAGTTTTCTTTTGATCAGATCTTGTATCACTTTTGCAACAGAACTGAATTAAGTTATAATACAGAGAATTCCAGTATTGTACCAATTATTTTTTTGATATCTATCAAATTAGCTGAGGAGTACCCAAGGCATTTAAATCACCCTAAAAATTAACTATTAAGTGGAGGGGAGGGGGGCAAAACTAAATGAGCATCCCATTCTACTCAATATGGGACCTAAGCACCCCATAATATCCAAGTTCCTATCAATGAACAAAGCCTCTTTGAAATTTTGCTCAAATAAAAGAACAATAAAGGGAAGCTACAGCTGGTTGGAATTGCTTTATTTGCAACATGTTTGCCCTTAGTTTGGGTCGATACCACTTTAACCTTGTTCTGTCATTTGCATTCTTCTGATGTTAACTATTGGTAAAGCTTTTCCGGATCTTGCTTGTTAGTCTCCAAATGAAAATGCCAAAGCAATCTAATAAAATAATCCATTGAGTTATGTGATTGCTGATGGAAAGATATTTTTGCATCATCACTTTTATTAGATCTGTTCTGGGACAAATCTCCATGTAGATCAAGGTGACAGAAGCTAGGGCATCCAAATTGTGTTCTCTCTTAAAAAGTAAGGTGTTACTACCTTTGGCCCATGACATCCCTATTTATCCTACCAAACCAGCCAGTCCAGACTGATGTATTCAGGCTAGAGTACATTACACCATATACTCTATCATGCCTGGATCCCGCATGTTGGTCCTGTGTATATTAGATATTGGGGAGCGTCATGCTTCCTGAGATCTTGATTGACAGTTTGATCCTTAACTATCAGGATAGAGGTGTCGTGGGCCTAACTAGAATGGTTCATTGTAGATATCTGCCTTTGTAATAGTTGCTAGTTGCAAAGGATTCTAAGGAATCTCGAGCCTCAAATGCTGCCAAGCACGACGAGGCTACAATTGATGGATGGAGTCAGTATCCAATCCTGGAAAGGATACATAGTTCTGTAGTCTCAAGTGTGAAACACAACAAGACTACAAGCAATGAATGGGATCCCGGGGAGGGTACAAGTTCATACTTAAAACCGCAAGGAAATATGGGAAAGCTTAACCTTTCTCTGATGGCAACTGTAGCTTTACATCTTTAAGGCCATGCACATGCATTTTGTTTGGTTTTGCTGTTCTTGTACTGGAAGAACGTCAACTAAAAGGTTTGTATTTTTCCTTTACCAATAAAGGTTGCAGCTGATCTTTTGAAACAATACAAGGGAAAGTTCAAAGGAGGAACTTTCGCAGTGACATGGAACTACTTGAGAGAATCCATGAATACTTATCTGTCACAGCCAAATCCGGTTACTGCTCGGTGGGAGGGCGAAGATCATTTACGAGATCCTAAGTTTCAATTGGATGCCTTCAGAGTGAGTTTTACCTTCATTCCTTGACTAATGACTAAATATTGTTCATGCTGACACAAATAAATCAACGGTTTATATTTATTTTTAAACTGCAGTATCGAACATCTAGATTACTTCAAAGTGTTGCTGTACGACTCCGAAAGCATTCTAAATCCCTTGGGGACTTTGGTGCATGGAATAGATGTTTAAATCACCTTTTGACACTTGCAGAGTCACATATTGAATCAGTCATCCTTGCTAAATTCATTGAAGCCGTGCAGGGGTGCTTTCCTAGTTCCTTGTGCTTGTGTATTATCTCCTTTGTATACTTATTTTGTGCGTTTGATCCAATTTTAACTTGACCTATATATGTGCCAGCTGTCCCGATCCAAGCTCGCATGCTGCTCTGAAGCTCGTCTGTGATCTTTATGCTCTGGATCGAATATGGAATGACATTGGAACCTATCGTAATGTTGACTATGTGGCTCCTAACAAAGCTAAGGTAAAGAAAAATCTCCTTGAAATAAAATTGGTGTAATATTTTAAAAAAGAAATTAATGCTCAAGTGGACACGAATTAATAATCTGTTTCTAGTTTTCCTGACACCTCAGAAACCCTTAAATGGTGTAATAACGACTACGGGGGGACCGTTCTAAAAAACCAAGAATAACTAGTAAAAACCTACGTGACATAGTACTAGGTATACTAGGGACAAAAGTGAATGATTTTCATGAAATTTGAATAACCTTGGTTAGATACCTTGAATGACATTTTTATCCAATGGACAATGTCGATCATTGTTTAACTACGCAAGCACTTCCTTTTTAACTTCATTTCTTACCCACGAGAAATTTCAAGATTAAGGAAAATAAGGTTTGAGATATGAAAACTTCATGTCGATACACTTTTTTCCCTCTCAACAAAACATAAATCAATAATGAGCGTGAGTTGTTGGTTTTGGCAATTACTTTTAAACCTTGAGAAAATAACAGTAGTACAGTTTGTCTGAGGATGGATATGCAAGGACTTTTACTTTTTTTTACGCTGTAATCTTATTATTGGATATTGAAGTTTTTTCATTTCACAGGCAATCCACAAACTTACGGAGTATCTTAGTTTTCAAGTGAGGAATGTTGCAAGGGAACTTGTTGATGCATTTGATCTTCCGGATCATGTTACACGGGCACCTATTGCCATGCGCTCAGGAGCATACTCGCAGTACACACAATATGTGGGATTTTAATAACAAAGGGCGCAAAGAAGATCCACATGTTTTTTGGGGAATTAACCCGATAATTCTTTTGGACCAGTGTTAAAATTGTGGCATACCAGTGCTTGCTACTCACCAAGATCGCCATACTCTGCACAGCCATAAATGAAGCGTGATATAATGAAATTTCAGTTGAAGATTAGATTATCCGTGAAAAAAAAAAAAAAAACGTTTGTATATAGATATTTATAAAGGTATTGTTCATCTTGTGGCAAAATTTTATATGTAAAAAGATGTTAATTTTATAAGTAATAAATCAACATCGACACCAAAGTAATGAGAATTTAATTAATTACGCCAATGGATGCAGTTTCAATGATCCACATGCATGGAGAAAAATAAAAATGGAGAATAGTGTCTCGGACACACCCACAACTAAAGTACCACAAGATTCTACAAACAAAAAACCAGACAGGCTTTGCTAGTCATCATAACATGTACTGACAGCTCAGTTACAGACACTTGCACTTCGTTTTTCATCTCAAATTTCTTTCTCCAACAGGCTCATGATCATGTGTTTATAATTGTTTTTGGACGTTTTCCATGTATAATAAATTAATGTCAAGCAAGCACAGTAGAAAATTTTTCATATACTGGAAAATTAAACTTTTTCAGCCCTGATAGTTCTGCAATTATGATATGCATTTCGAGCTGCTTCACTTTTTTGCCTGATATCTTCGTACATTTTCAATGATGCCTCAGAAAATTTCGTAAGTCGATCAAGAACCTTGGTTAATCTTGCATGAATACAGCTCAAATTTGCGGACTCATCTTCATTATCTTCATTAGTTTTGCTCTCAGTTTCTGCAGTTCTTGCATTTGTAGAATTCTGTTTCCTTAGAAGTTGGTCACTCTGCTGCTCGGTCCGCAGGTGAAGATCGGACAAAAAGTTTATGATTGCCTCACTTAGTTCCTCAGAGGGTAAAGCTTTGATCCCAGCAGACCAGTCCCTACAAAGGACAAATATAGGCGGTGCCAGAAGTCTGCGAGGGGAGAAGGGTCTTCTGCTCTTGGAACGCTCCCTTGGTAGCAGTATACAGTTTTGCAGCCATGCATTGAGAGCTTCCACATATGAAGTGAGGCTGTTAATCCAGTTTGCAAAACTCAGACCAAACAACTCAACTTCTTCTAGAAGCCGGCTCATTATCTCTCTGCGCACGTCTCCTTGCAACAAGGCTCCTGTTGGGCTCCTTGAATGATATGCCAGGGAGATGGTGATGTACTGTGCATGATGACATTCCAGTATGGCCTTCCACATTCTGATCAATCTGCACAACCAGTAGTTTCTCAAGTCATTAGTGGTTATAGGCTCATAGCTTTAACACTCAACTGGCAAGGAATAATTGTTTAAAAATAGCAAACCGTAAATTTCAACAATAGTAACATGTAAAATCCAGAACCTTTCACTCACCCTTCTGTTAATTCCAAAAGTTGAGGGAGCAATTCTTCATCCCTCATTCTCTCAATTCGTTTAGATATTGAATCAACAGAATATATAGCCACTCTTAACCGTGAATGCAGATCCTTCACAACTGACCGGGTCTTGTCAATCACATGAGAGCCTTGATCTTTTGCAAATTGATGCCTAAGCTGGTGACATTTTCGATCGTACTCTTTCATGATGGATTCACTAGCCTACATACAGCCAATAAGTGGTCAAAAGTATCAAGGATTGAAAACACAAAATAAGGTGCAATACATTTAACAGGTACACATTGATGATAAAATAATAACTCGTCCACTTGAAGGAATCAAACTTTGGAGAGAAAGGAATAACAGCATATTTTTCGGCTAGTATTTTCAATTTTCTGAGTTTTTCTTTCCCTTAAGTATCAGTTATTTATGTGTCAAACGGTTTAAGTAAATTACAGGCATCACTTACTTTGATTATTGTTGACAAATTAAAGGTATAAATGTTCAAGGAACTCAGATTAATCGACTCACTCATTGGACATTTTGAAGATATTAGACTCCAATTGCTTAAATATGTAAATTAGCATACTCATATATCAGGCAGCGTCAGGTTTATCCATCTAAGCCACGCTTTAATTTTAATACTTCATTGTTTTCACCGTAGTCCCTTGACTATTCATTTCTATAATACTTGTAATACCTTTACTTCATCATAGAGTTTTCGCTCCCATGCATATAGTCTGTCAAGGGTGGAAGAATGGCTTCCAGCAATCATGCAGACTTCTTCAACAAAGTCACTTCCGTTATCATCAATATCTTCCTTCGTTTTTGCAGCCAAAGCATTCCTAGATGAAGATGACCGGGAAGATGCTGTCCTTTTCCAACTTATAATTTTTTGGGCAGGTTCTGCAAAAGAAAAAAATAAGACAAGTTATTCCATCCTAAATATTCATCTTTCAAGAAACAAACTTTTACATTCAACCCAAACAGTGACCTCATAGTTAAATAGTAAAAACTAGCCAAGAAAAAATTTGAGCAATATTGAACTTAAAGACAGATTGCATCAAATACAAAACAATACTGTATGCCTCTAAACTCATTACGCGGTAAAACCTTATGTTAGCATGGCTTACCTTTAGTATACTACTGCTAACCATTATTTATTAATTGACAAAATTTAAACCTCACGAATTGAAAGGGACTTTACTGCAAGTTGTTTCAGACAAAAAATTACCTTGATCCAAGATGTAAGAACTAAGAAACCATATTCATCACCAATCTTAAAACATTCAGATAATTGAGAATCTAACAGTTTGTGACACATCCAAAACAGTTTCATTTCATTTGTTAGGAAATGGAGAATCTAACAAGAGCTAATCAAGCATGTAGAAATCTTCAAGAGAGTAGCAAACCTAATCCAAAGAATAATTAGCAAACCCAAATCATGAACGATGTAATATTTAGGACTAAATAATCAGTGTCTAATTACAGAATCAACACAACTTACCCTGGAAAACAGGTGAAGGCTTTCCACCGCAACAAACAGGCTGGAAAGCAGACAGCATAGCCACGGTGGATGATTTCACTATCAAAAGACAGCAGCAGATTAGTAATAATAAAGAAGACTAACCAGTTGTATCTTGCAGTACTACATACAAAATTCACACGAAGTTTAGCATCAGGAGAACAGAATATCATATCAAGAAATTACCTTTTGCTTCAGAATATCCCACCTTGATTTTGTTTGCTTCTAACAACCTCAAGACCTCCCTACCAGATTCAGAAGCTCGAACGAACCGATGCTCTATATCCTTTATGCTAGAGAGAAAATCTTTAGCTCTGTGGGTTATGAACTCCGAAGGATCCTCTCTTTCCGTGCACACATTTTTTCCAGCCATGTTCTTCTCCTTCTTTGAACTGGATCTTCCACCAGCACCCTTGTCTGCAACAGCCGGGCTTACTTCACCTGCAACACTTGGCAACTCTATCTCTCCCACTTCTCCGTCAACTATTTGTTTACCACCTTCCACTTCTCTTGAAACAATTGAATGATCAAGGTAGGGCGCATACGAATTGCCACCCCCATTTCCCATTGCATCACTGCTGAACTTTCCAAACTTCTCATCCAGATTAGGTTGCATCATGCAATGCCCATCTGGACCAATATGTAACCATTGATCTCCATTTTCTTCATCCCTACACTCTCTGGACTCGCTGCAATGCACCGCAAACCTGAAGCTCTCACTATCCTCCCCCGGATCAAAGAAATCCCAAGAAGCCCCTGACCCAGGAGGAGGTGGTGGAGGTGGAGGCGGAGGCATTGGAACCACAGTGGATTCATCTTCCAAATAGTTGATGTTTCTACTAGCATCGACTGTAACAGTAACAGCAGCACTACCCCCTGACCTCATGTAACTAAGAGTGGTGGCCACAGGTGGCGAAAGAGGACTCTCATTGTGCAAAGGCGACTCCGAAACCTCAACCTCAGCAACATGTGAAGGTGATGGAGAAGGGTAACTAGTTTGAGAAGGGGTTTTGTCAGATATAGACAGAGATGACTCCACCACTACCTCAGCCTCAGCATACCTACGGAGGGCAATGCCAACGTTTCGAAGAGATTGAATGTACGAAACATGGGCAGCTGCTAAAGCATACCTTGAATCAATAGCCACCTTGATGAACCGCTTTCTTTCCCTGCACAAACTCAAAGCTTCATTCTTTTCTGCTCTTGAGTTCGTAGCACCCATTTCCCCCCTTGTATCAGATTACATCTATTCACCGAGCATTCATAGAAAAGACTGTATTTTGACAACCCTCACCACAACCCATTACTATTTCTTCATAGCTCCACATTCACAATCTCACACCACATTGGAAAAGGCCCACTTTAAAAAAAAATAAAATTAAACAAAACAAACCCAATGAGAATGAAAACTAAGATATCATAACCTTTCACCTCGAAAGCTGGAAAAGCAAGACCTCCTTGGTCAAAATGTGATCTTTATTACATTTCAGACAGTGGTGAACAGAGAAGCAGCGAGCAGCCAGGTTGCATGGTGATGCAGCAAGTGTGGAAATGAGAGGTCTTAGGGTAGTAGGAAAGGGACAGGACCCTTTGTTAGAGGCAGGTAAGGAAAAGAAAGAGAATTGGTGGTGGTAAAGTTATTGAGCTGGTTTCTCAGAGACAAAGAGGGAAAGGAAAAGCAATGAGGGTAGGTAAAAGTCATCAAAACAAAGGCTTCGAGGGAAACCTGAAACGTATCAGTGTGGTTGTAGTTTATGAGTATGTATGAAACCAGGTTGTAGCAGGGATTCTGCAGAGAAGGCCGGGGCCATGAGCAAGGAGCATTGTGCAGTGCAGAGATGGAAAAAAGGTGGAAAAAGAGAAACAAACAAAAATGGTGAACCACTTCCAGTAAATTCTGCAGCAGTTATTACTCAGAACCAGTGGGTCACAAGAGCTGCTCTGGAATTTAAAAATAACTAAATTCAACGGCAGCAGTATATATTTATTAAAACATTTTGATTAAAAAAATTAAAAATTTAAAAAAATAAGGCCACACAATATAACATATTTAAAGTAAAAGTAAAACTTATTGAAAAAAATCTTTAAAATAAAGTTACATAATGAAACTCATTTCAAATAAAATGAAATTTCTCACCATACCCTAAAGAATATGATTTATTTACTAATAATATCACATCACTACTAAAGTAATTTATACTTAACTTATTTTAATAAAAATTAATAAACTTTAAATAACTTATGATTTTATATATTTTTTTTAATTTAAACTTAATTATAAACCCATACAAAATATTTTATACAATGCTTCCAGTAAAAACAGCTCAAATTTGTTTTTTTTAAGGAACTCCTGTACCTAAGTGATTGGATATGCTCAAGATAACTTTTTCTACTGCACTCATGAACCTCGGTTTCTGTGTTCCCTTCGGTTTCTAACTTTTCATTCATTACATTTAAAAAAAAGATACTGATAATAATATATAAGAACTTTGTAACATATGATCAATGGAGTCTAATACAGTTTCAAATTAGACATTGAGTCAAATATGCTTTAATGATAATATATAAGAAACTGTCTGAAAGTAAACATATTTGTTTATAGTATATTAATATTTAGATACTAATTTAAAAATGATATATTATTTTATGTTTGCAGAGAATAAATAAACAACCATCATGTCTTTTTTGTTTAATTATGAAAATATCATTTTATTTTAAAATATGTGAGCATTGATCAGCATAATTTTCATTTTATATAATTTTCCTACACTGTAAACTTGATTATGGAATTTAGCAGTTTCACTCTTATTAAGTAATCTAATATCACACATAATTTATATGATTCAAAGTATTCTTATAAAATTAAAAATATATTTTTATATTTAAAAATATTTAGTTACTGCAAAATTTAATTATATAAAACATCTTTATCAGATCATGAAATAAATATTTATTCCTTGCATTATACAGTTTTGAATGTTAATTATTTTTTTTGTTCTTTCATAACGTCTACAGTTGTTGATTATTCTACTGATTTTAAAGTATTTTTAATATATTGTTAAATATACATAATATATTATTTAGAAAGTAGTGTAATTTAACACAGTTAAAAATTGAGTTGATGGTTATATATTTAAAGTGTAAAATAGTTTATGCTGTTAATAAAGTATAAATTATTATTATATAAATTTTAAACTAGTTAATATAAAAGTTAATAACTTATATTGTTAATATGTAATAAATTTTTCCTTAAAAAATCCAACCTTCTACTTTTTATCTTTAAAAGATAAATATATATATATATATATATATTATTATATTATATCAAATTCTCAGTTAAATTAGGGTGAACTTGAAGTTATTTTAATTATTACTTGACTCATTAGTTTATAGTATCATGTATGACATAATATTGACTTGATAAGTTCAATAATATCTGAGATGAAATTAACATATTATATTATTTTAATATAATTATAACTAGATCATAAAATTAGTATTGAATTGAAATAATAATACATTGTATTTCAGAAATGCATACAGAAGTAAAGGTCGGAACTTAATTGGATACCCTGTTTAGAATTTGTAAAAGAAAAACTAGTAGAAGTTATAAACCAAAAAAGGTGTTTATTAATATGAAAGAGAAAATGATAGAGGTAAAGTGATAAATTTGTGAGTGAGAAAGTGATAGAGAGATAAAATTGAAAAAAGTGACAAAGTTGAAACATGAAGCATCACTCTCCAATGCAGCAGAAGCACAAAGAGAAACAGTGAAAGATATTATAATTTAGTAATTTATTTATTTATTTATTTTGTTGTACTTGTTAGTGTTAGTGGAGATAAAGTGAGGGTTGTCAGAACGCAAAAATACGCTTGGATTTTCGCGAGGCTACCAACGGCTCCTTAAAACCCGCTTCTCTTCTCTTTTCCTATTTAAGTTAAGAAAACGTCACTTTTGCTTAATCAAAATAAGATAAAACAACCTAAATATTTTTTTTATCATAAAAAATATATATATATATATATATATATATATATATATATATATATATCAAATGTATTATCTTTCCCACGTCAAACTTCATAATCTATCATTTTTTAGTAAGATTCATAATTTTACTGCTAATTATTTATAATTAAATAATAGTATAAACCTTCTCATGACTATTCAAAGTCTTAATTATATTTTAGGTTATATATAGAGTAAATTAACAATTTTTAATTGTTACTTATACAAAACTTTTTACACTCTATATATTTAAAAGTTAATCTCTCACAACAATTAGGAAGTTGAGTTGGACGGTTGAAAATACAATTATTTGTGAAGTTTATGCAGTGTGCTAACAGGGAATTACTTTCTGGGTAATAAAATTTTAATTAGAAAATTGTGTAGCATTTTGGAAACTTTTAAATGAAAATTAAATTAAAAATGGACTTCAAAGAGATATAAAATAAATTAAATGATCAATATATAAGTTTAAGACAAGATGTATATTATTTAGTACCGTAGTTTGCGTATTACACAAATAAATTTTTATTTTGTATAACTAAGACTTAAAATAAATAAATATTTTAAATATATATATGCTATAATTAAATTTGAAAGTGAAAATATAGTAATATAGTAAACATGTGATAAAGTTTAAGAATAAAAGTGTAAAACAATCCATGTAAATGAAAGAGTGATATCTCTATTATAACTGTTACAAAGTCAGGCATATTTTAGTTTTTAATAAAAAAAAATGATTTAATATTTGTTGATCAATTATGCCATGTAAAATTCATATTTCTAAAGTTTATTTACATCAATAATTAAATAACAAGTTCATTTGGTCCAATTTATTAGGTTAGACATAAACACTTTAAAGGAGAGTAGGGTGAGTTGGATAGATGTTATAAATTTGGTTTCACTCTTGTAGGACCAATCAACCACTTCTACATACTCTTTTACAAATGACTTTTCCATCAATCCTTTCCTTGTGCTGTTGTTGCACAAAAGGAGGATCAATCCTTTAGCTAGTCAATCATCTACCCTATAGGACTTTTAAATTTTATTATATATCCCTCGTAGGAATTTGTCTTTTTAGGTCAAAAAATCTCACGTGATATAATATTTTCCTTCCACATTGATTGAAAAACAACTTAGAGAATCTGTATTCAGTTTCTATTAAATAAGTTTCTATATTCTTTTTATAATAAAATTATATTAATCAACATACTAAATTCCACTAGTGATTTGAGATTACAAATAATACATTTGACTGTTATGTAGTAATGTATATAATGTTATAATTTAATAATTATAAGAATTAAAAATAATACATTTTTATAGGTTTATATATATCATTCAAAAACCACATAAAAATAAAATATATCATATTTAGGTTTAAAATTCTATAATACATAGCAATACTCTTTTTCAAAATAACAATTTCTTGAAACAAAATGAAGAATACATTTTTTTTTTATTTTTGGGGAAAAATGAAAATGAAATATAAATAATAATTTTCTTATTAGAATTACTTTTCATTTAACCAATATGAACTAGTTTTTAATCGATTTTCCCAATTTTTAATCAATTCAGCCTAAGATTGTTTTATAATTCAAACAGATCACACAATAAATTAGTTTATACCACCAAGTCCAAACCAACTAAATTCTATTACAAACACAATAAGCAATACTATTTTATAGTTGCAGTGACAAAAATTGTAAGAAAACCATCCAAAAAAAGCTAGTCAAAAGAACATACTAGATGAGAAAAAGAAATATTTTAGCGTTTTGATGTTATACCTTCTATATTGCTTAACACTATTTTCTCCCTTGCCAGATATATTTTGTCCCCTTGCAAAATGTAGTCAAAGTCATATTCATTGTCTTAAGTGATAACAATAGGTTCTTGATTACATCATCTATCACGCAAGTCTCATATAAGTAAGGGCTTAGTGAAAAACAACTAATATCATGTTGCACACGAATCAATCCTCTGGTGTACCCAGCTCAAGCTTATATTTATGATGATCACTATTCCTTAGTCACCACCACCATCAACGTTCAAATTTTCCATGCAGTTTAGCATATGCTCATGATGTCACTTACATAATTAAATACATAATATATAAAAAGTTGCATACAAAATCTGCATTAATACTATCCACCAAAACAGCTTCCTATGCCCAACACGCGGCACACACAGTTCGATTTCCTCAGGTAATTGACCACACTACAACACTTACTAGCTTTGAAACTTCCTTTCTTGTCCTAATCCCTTAATGCATTTATTGGTTGAAATTCCCAAGCTTAATTTTCAGATTATCATACCCTTCTACCACCGCCATTCTAGTAGCTTCACTCGTCTATATAAGTACGCATGTTTTATCAACATCCATGCATATCTTGTATTCTTATCAAAAACGTATTTCAAGCACGACTAAACACATATTTTTCAGACATCATGGTGGAGATTCACGAACAAATCAACCCCTTTGATGAAGAAAATGAAGAAGAAGAAGAGATCAACTATGACCAGCTTAAGAAGAGAATGTGGAAGGACCGCATCCTATTTCAGAAGCTAAAGGAGAAACGCCCCAAAGAAGAGGCAGACCAAGAAGCAAAACAAGAAGCTTCTAGGCGGAAGAAGATGTCAAGAGCACAAGATTCAATCCTCAAATACATGGTGAAGATCATGGAAGTTTGCAACGCTCAAGGCTTTGTGTATGGTATTATCCCTGAGAAGGGTAAGCCAGTGACAGGCTCTTCTGACAGCTTACGTGAGTGGTGGAAAGAAAAGGTCAAATTTGATCAACATGCTCCAACTGCCCTTGCAAAATACATGCCACTCCTTCAAACAGATGGGTTTGATCCAACTTCCTACATACATCTCCTTAATGACTTGCAAGACACTACCTTGAGTTCACTCCTTTCTGCTCTCATGCAACATTGTATACCTCCCCAGAGAAGATTCCCTCTTGAGAGAGGCTTGCCTCCACCCTGGTGGCCAACAGGGACAGAAAGTTGGTGGGGTGAACAAGGTCTTTTGGCCCAAGAACACGGGCCACCTCCTTACAAGAAGCCCCATGACCTCAAAAAGGTTTGGAAAGTGTCTCTCCTGGCTGCAGTTATCAAACACATATCTCCTAATTTGGATAAACTTAGAAGGTTGGTGACTCAGTCCAAAACTTTGCAAGACAAAATGACAGCCAGGGACACAGCAACTTGGTCCAAGGTTATGAACCAAGAAGAAGCTCTGTTGCAACTAACCAACAAGTGCCTCAAAATATCTCCATCAGAGGAAGATGAAAATGAATGTGAAAGCTCCACTAGCACTTCCCGTGAAGGGAGTTGTGTAGTAGAGTTGAATGATGACACCAATATAGGTGGGATCATTGAGAAAAGGAAGAGTGTGATTGACTTGGATGCTACTATTGATAAGCTATATGCTTGTCAATACTACCAGTGTCCACAAAGTGAAATGGGTATGGGATTTCTAGACAAAAACTCAAGGATGAACCATGAGTCCGGTTGTGCTTATCGCACTGATCAAAACCCTACTCTCCTTCACGATCATGGGTCCAATGACACACAAATTACATGTGAGGATGATTGGAGGAATATGGAAGTAGAGAGAGCTAATCAGAATGATATTGACCATTTTGGACTTCTAAATGATCAATTGAGAGACATTGTAGGAAAGACACCAGAAGATTATGGAAGCTTATGGCTAAATTCCCTTGAAGATCTTGAATTGCACACTGTACTGGATCAGATCGACATGCACTTGAATCGAAATGCAGAGCAAGATACACCACCAGGCCAAGAAATAACCTCAATTTGGGACTTAACCTACAAATAGGTTACTGGCCTCAAGTTTGGATCGCATATGTTATGTTTATACTAAGTAATTAGAGTTAAATATTTAAATATTAAGTAGTAAGGCATCTTCTCCTTGTGTAACAATAGACAGCCTTTAACATTTTACAGATTTATCAGTTTTTCATCTTAATTTCGTGTTTGGCTCTGAATGAATAGTTAAACTCTATTTACATTGATCTCTATATGTAATAACAAATATTGCAGTCACTTGTGGGCACTTGTATTTACTCTTATAATGTTAGGACTCTAATAACTACTAGCTATGGTGTGACCTTGGTGAGTGCGGGGACAAAATAGGAAGGAAATGAAAAAGAAGGGACAAAGCATTCCTCTTTAGACCCTAAGGAAATATACAAGCTTGATTTGAGGCTTAAATTAATAATCGTAGAAACTATGCCTTTGAGGTATGAAGTCTTCGTATTCCAGTCTTGGGCTTGTGTAGGAGTAACCCTTCCTAAACCTGTTGTTTCTGCTTCTTACTTCCACATCCACAGAAAACACGGCACAAACAGGTCTGTGGTCAGAAAATCTTGACTCTCCCCGAATATATGATAATTGATCAATCCCATTGCCACGCCATAATATCCTATCACACCTGACATTTGTGCAATTCAAGAAACTATTGTCAAGATTTAGGTTTATTTGCATGGAAAACTAAAAACCCAACCGTCTAACACTTCTCATTTATAAGAACAAGAGACGTGCAATACCATGCAGGTGTTCGACGTTTTTTCTTTGATTTCACAGTCTCACCAGCGTAAGAGTCTGAATTATGTGAGTACTTGTAAGTTGGAGCAAAAACAATTCTCCCCTCTTTGAAACCGTTAAAAACCCTTCCTGCTTCTCTTTCCATGTTTAACTGTACACAATGAAATACAAGTCAATAAATTTACCTATGCAAAAATGATAGCCAGTACTAAAAAATGTTTATGCTAACACTCGAGTTTTTATTAGAGAAAATCAAAATTAAGCAGAATAAGTCTAGAGATTTACATTAGTTTTTTGTTTAGTATGTGAATATGTGTAAAATGTCATTGAACTACTGATTTTATTTATAGAACATGAATGGATGGACACACCTGATCTTTCTCTAACAAAGTGTCCCAGTCGTTATCCTCCAATAGAACCCTTGTTTCTTCGTAACTCAAAGCCACCCGATAATTCAAATCTCCTAGCCATATTATTCGACTGCAGAATAGGGTAGAAGTGATTACAATTTACAATGACGTGTGCAAATTATGTGTTGTATAAAGAAGATTATATCTACTCATAAGTCAAATATCTGTGATAATAACTCACTCATGGTCAACTATTCTTTCTGGTGCTCGACGGCACGGATTCTTGCAAATCCTAGGGAATTGTGTGCTTTTGAGGATCTCAGCTACATCAGAATTTCTCTTCAACTCGTCGCCGTCTTTCTCCCCAGAAGCCAAGTGACTACAGACGAAACAAAAGCTTGTTTGATGTAATGACATGCTCATTGATATACACCCCTGCAATCAATTATTGATTCCATGTGCGCCATTAGTCTTCATAGTAGTACACGACAAAAATAACAGTTCATATTTTCATGAATATTTTCTGAAAACAACTTACATCATAAAAAGTTGAATAAAATATGTGTGCTTACCTTGTTACCTAAGCAGCCCATGATCCCTCTCCCAACAGAATCCACTCTGAGATGTCCAATGTGTGGCACTAATTCCTTCTTAGTCCATATGGTGAGAAAAATCCCAACCATTTGCTTACTGGATATAAGGGAGTATCTGCATTGGCTAGGAGAAGAGGGTATTTCTGTGATTGAAAGCAACTCTTCCACGGCGTCATCACCTTGAAGCTCAGAATCTAACTTGTTCATAGGGTCACTATACTTTCTTACCCTTCGTCTCTCCCTGGTTGGAGAATCCACAGGACAATTGCAAGCCTTAAGGAGGCTGCTACCCTCTGCCCTGAAGTTTTTACTGATAACTTTCAGAGAAGGCTTCTGAAAGAAGTTCAAACTTGCCGGAGACTTTGAATCCTTCGAACTACTATGGGTTTTGGAGCCAGTTCCTGAGTCAGAAGAATCACTGTATTCATTTCCTGGTCTGTTTAGTGCTTGACTTATCAATGCCAACCACTTTGCGGCAGGTTCATTGTCTTCTATTACTAAAACATTCCCAGCACTCAAAGGAACAATTTCCTGGAAACTGAATATATAAAGTATTTCATGTAACATCAATTTGTATTCATTTCAAAACAAAACAGCGGAAACAACCAAAAACATTCAAACAGACTCTTCTTTATTCATCATATCAGTATCTAGCTCCATAGTGATTTGTTTCCATGATTTGTTCTGGTCGTTAACTTTCTTAATGTCCTTATTACAAACACTAGAAAAGCAAAAGTTCACAATAAATCGTGGAAGCAAATCACTTCTAATACAATCAGTATTAGATTTCTGTTCATGAATAACCATATATTTAAAGGATTAAGCTCAAGTGAAAATGTTACTCCTTGCATTTTCGTACCCCAAGACATATATATCTGCGGAGCCTTCCACTAAGAAGAAATCTTGAAGGTTGAGATCATAACTTGGTGACTTTCCTCCCACATTCCACGTTGCAACAAAGACCCTGCAATCCACGTTACCAAATGGCATGACATGAAAATGACGATTGCATGTGAATTTGACTATCTCAGGCATCAAAACAAAAGTGAATGAATTCACACATACCTGAAACTCTGCAATTCAGTTTCCGGAGCCATCACGGGGCGTTCAAAATTTGACAAATTTAGGCCTTCGATCCCAGGGCTAGTCTCCCTTTCTGTGAGTTGTTGATAAGAAATTAAAACAATGGTTTATTTTTTTCATGTTATCACGCTCTCACAAATCTATAATTGCATTTGGTGTACATTGCAAGAGTGAAGAGTTTATGGTGCATATCAAACAAGAAAATTTCCCCGGATTAGAAAACATCTTACCAATAACCAAAATTTCATTGCTGTTAGGTAAGCTACCAAAATAATACAAGATTACACGAACAAGATTTCTTCCTGTTTGATAGGTACATTGATTTTTACAAGTTGGATCCAGAATCTAGAGTTGACCTACCATTTTTTCAATTTAAATTAAAGCCTCAATTTTGGATATATTTATACCAATAACATTTTGAACTTCCTCTCCTAGGTAGATTCATTCATATATATATATATATATATTTTAAATTATTCTTAGTCATATTTATTAAAGATCGATTATTCCTAAAATTAAATATAAAAATAATTCTGAAATAACGAGTTTTAGAAGTTCAAATTTATTTCTAATGCACATACTTTGGTAATTAAATGAGTTATGTTGTTTCGATTTTAGAGAATGTAAAAATCGTGCTTGTTGTGCCACAACTTAATGTATGCATAAATTAGTACCTGAGAAACTCTTTCTCATGATGGGGGCAGCTTCCAAAAATGCTTTTTTTCTTGTCTCAAGCTTCTTCTCCAAATCTTTCCATACAAAACGTATATAAATAAAATTAATCAAAATGAAACCATGCAACATGGAAATTTAGATTTTCGACGGAAAGAGAGAAAACAAATCATGTAATGAATACCAAGAGTAACTCCATCTTCTTCTTCCGTGCTTGGCTTGAATGTTTCTTCGTCTGAGCTTCTCCCATTTCGCTTTGATCCAAAAATCTTTGGAAGGATAGACTTCATCCAAACAAGAAAAAGGGTCAAGAAAAATGCACCATACCCTTACACTCAAACACAAGAAAAATGTAATGCATGGAAAAAAAAATCAATAATAATATAAAAAAGAAACACCTTCTTTTTCTTCTCATTCTTGCCACTAGAGTCAGGCAAATTTGATGTAGTGGTTGTGTTGACAGGGCTGGTGGTATTGTCATTAGCTTTGGTCATTTCAGAGTTAGCATTGGATTTAGAACGTGCACCCGTAGACGAAGACATTCATTCATTCGTATTTGCAACATGCCCTTAATATTATGATGTTTAGTTCATCACATCCAGAAGTAGAACATTGAGAGAACAATAATAACGTGTGCATGAACAAAGTTTGTTTTCGTCTCTTCCTATCGTTAAGTGCGATTATGGAATATGTTTTGTATGTTGTAGATTTTTTTGGTTTTCAAAAGGATGAGATTTTGGGGGCGGATCTTTCGGGGCACTTAAGGTTGAGGGAGATAGAGAAGCAAAAAGAGGCATGAAACGGTTGAGTAACGATTAACAAAATAAGCCAAAAATTACACACTTTGGATGTATTAGCTGCATGGGGTACCATACCATCATCCCTATCGTGTAGATATCTGTTGCCGTTACTGAAGGCAAAAACACAAAGTGGTTAGGAAGGAAAGAAAATGAGTAGTACATGTGAATAATATTTCTAGGCATATAGTAAACCTTCAAAACACATTTTTAAGGATATTATGTCTAAAATATTTTTTTATGAAAACGTTTTGTCGAAATTCAGTAATTTTAAAACATTATTTAATTTAAACTATAATATATAAGTTATAGAATAAATATAGGAGAGTGAAGTTAGAATAGATAATGATCGTACAAAATAACTTTCATTTTCGTGGAAATGCAACATTCTCATCATTCTTTATGAAAATAAGAAGCAAAACAACAGAGAGAAATTATATTCTTGGGGTTAAGAAATTGCTCAAAAGTTTTTTTTAACTTGTACTAAATACGAGAGCGTGATATTTCCAATTTAAAATAAACCGTGATAACTTAAAATAAACCCTACCATTTTTAATTTACTTTTTTCTATAAAAATTAAACCTTATGTTATTTTTAATTAAGTGTTTCACCAAATACAATGTAACGGTGAATGATCTTCTTTATTATAATAGATTATAATATATGATATAATATGGTATAAAATAATGGTTTAAAGAATTATTTACATATCTATGTGTGTGTGTGTGTGAGAGAGAGAGAGATATAATTATTAAAGCATGTTGAATAATATTAAACATAGAACTTATGTAATAATTTGGTATAATTTGGATTATTTATGTTCCTCTCTCTTGAGAGTTCTTTCGATTTTTGAAAATTACATTCTTGTAATGAATCTTCCATGATTCAGTACATATTAATATGAATAAATATCTATAATAATGGTATGCAGCAATACTTGAACATGTCTTAATTATAGTTTTCCTCTCTTGACTATTTTTTTGGTATTGCAGATTTTAAGATTTGAAGACAAAATGAAGTTTAATCATCAATTCAGTTTGTTTTTATATATTCTAAGTATAAATATTTTTTACACTGTTCACAAAAATAATTTGTAGGAGTTAAGATAGTTATTATGAAAATAACAATTTTAATTTGTAATGCATTATAGTTATTATAAAATCTAGAAAAGCATTTTAAATAGTTATTATAAGAATCATTATATATGTTAACTTGTAAGTAGATAGTAATGTAAAATTCTTTTACAATGATAACTAATTTCTTTAAATATACCCAATCAATTTAAAAATTTACACCACTTTTATTTCATTTTTAAAGTCTTGAATTAGTTGTTAATTTTAAAAGCCAAAGGAGAAAGAAAATAATCTCTAAGAAGCTTTTTTTATATCAAAATCGATTAAAGTATAACAGTATGATTTATCTTTCAATAACAAAAATTGTAATTTAACCTATATTTTTCACACAATTGATAATAGCGTAAAATACTCATCCAAGCGGTATATTGATTTAGTATGACTTTAGTTTTCATGTACTTTCTATGAAAAAAATTATAATGTCAACTAACTGAAAACCATTCTAAACTTTTAAAATTGTTATTATAAAACTCAATAATATCATCGTATATAAAAAATATATTGTTGAATACACAAGATCTTTACATTGCTAACATATTCCAATTAAATTAAGGTCTTCTTCATGTAATATTATTTTTATTATTTTCACAGAGTTAATCTTAGTAAAAGGTTATTATTGCCATAAATAATACCATAAATTTACTTAGGTTTTTGTTCTTTCATAAATATTTTTTTTTCAAAAACCATTATTCAACACCAATTAAAACCAATTTTGATTGTCTTTGACTCATGCAACTTGCAAAACTCAAATTAAACCTTAAGAAAAATCTAAAAATTCTAAAAGAAATATCTTTGCAGTCGTAGTTCTTTAATGAATCTAATTCAATTACCTCTTTTTTTAGAGGCTTAGAATTGATGACAAGTCTTTGCAGACCCATACTAACCAAAGTCTTAAAACTGATTAATAGACCTAATAAATAAGGCTTAGGGTTTTTTTGAATGCCGACACGATACAACATCAATGAGTTGTTACTTAGGTAATGATTTCTTTTTTAGCATTACAATATTTTACCCAAACCCACGTCACTGCGCTAAAAATAAATTTCATAATGTTCATTCTACACAACAAATTTAAAATATCTCTGGAGAGTACAACGAATTTGAATTTTGAAACAAATAAAAAAATTGAAGAAAAAAGCTAATCAAATAAATTCTACAACACCAATTACTGACTTGAGTTTTGACTGGTTTTAACTTTGGCCGGTTTCGAATTAGAACGGTTTTTTCATCAGTTTTTTTCTTTTTCTAAATATTTTTGGTCCTTCCAAACTACTATAACTTGGCCACTTAATCATACAAAACAACAGCATATGAACAATCGCTTTGACAACTACTTCTATTCATTTATATTGTTCTCATTCGTTTGCCGTTGAATCATTACCTGTATATGTTCAAAATCATGGCAGCTATACTTAAAATTCGCTCCCATTCAGAGATTTGAAACTGATTGGTCTATTCTTTCAAAAAACTTCCAGTGTAGAGAGTATGAAAAGAGAATGCTATATCTATTGAATGGCCAAACACCGAAAGCCATCCACCAAAATGAATATCGACAACTATACCTGCAGATATTTACATTCAATTTATTAATCAAGCTTAGAAGGTGATTCTATATATAGACTAATTGTGCACATAAAATAAATTGTGATCGAGTATTGGTAATTGCTTCCTGCATTATACAAAATGTTTCCTGTACTTAACAAATGTTTAATATACTAATAATATCCTTATCATTTTCATTTTTGATTAGAGATAGAAAGTGAAACAGGATTAGTGAATGAGTATCGTGCCATACCATTTTGATCTTCCAAAAAAGCACGATCAAGGAGACATTTCATCTAACTGTTGCCTGTAAACAGCTAAACTCTGTACATGCAAATGACAACATACAACATGGCTAATATCAAATAGGTTCACGGAAAAAAAAAAAAAAAAAAAAAAAAAAAAAAAAAAAAAAAAAAAAGATAAAAAAAAAAAGGTTCAAAAAAAAAAAAAAAAAAAAAAAAAGACACAATCTGATAACTATCAAATAAGAAGAGATAAAAATTCAGAATAAAATTATAGTATTCCCCCATATATTTTGAACCCCAAACCAAACGATATTAGCTGTTGATTGGACAATAACCAAATACCAAAAGTAACTGAACCCCAAAGGAATGGATTGTATAGTTCTCCATTAGACTATAATCTCTTTTAGACACAACCAGATTCATTGCTATATACCTGATCTCAAGAAACATGCCGGGAAATTGACAATAAAACATGACATTACCTACAGCATCTTACAAAATTTGGGACCACCGATATGAAATTAAGACATCACATAAGGCATTAGACTAATCTAGGTTGAGATGGGTGTGATCGCCACGAACAATAACACACTTCATCCATGTTCAATTCAGCGGCATTCCAAGGAACTCGAACTCAGTTAACACTCCTCTACTTGAGCTAGAGCCACAGCTAACAACTATACTATGCGCTCGTTGGCAGATGTTTTGCATTAGCACATCACTTGGTTCCAATAACTACAGAGGAAAAATAGAAAACTAAAAAATTACAAAATTTAATCTAGGTGCTTGGTGGTAATGGGAGAAATTGTTTTCCATATGTGGGCATTCAATGATTTAATTGTAATTTCACACTGTTAAGATGCAAATTTTCAACTTCCTTCCAAAATCACAATTGAGAAGAATTGTCAAGGATGGATTGGATGAGGAATGAAAGTCGTTTTTTAAATTTTATATGTAGACTTGTTTTTTATATATGAAAAAGAAATATTGTAGTCGTAACCCATAATATAAATGTACAGTTATGATGCCAAGTTTGTTACTTTTGTCCCTCCACACATGTTTTCTAGATCCATCCCTGTTTGTTGTGTGGTGGCGTTGACTTTTACTTAAACTAGTACGTGGAGATAATTTCCACTTCTCAAACAAAAAACAACCATAAAATGGAGTGACTCGAGACTTGTGATGAATCTTGATAAGGTTCCACACAAATAAACAACCATAAGTGTCTAGGTAGAAAAGGGAGATGGGAGGCCTTGTGGATGATTGAACCTCTGATGTCATCAGATAACATCCAAATCTTAAAGGTTTGGTCATTGACAACTATACTATGCGCTCGTTGGCAGATGTTTTCCATTAGGCACATAACTTGGTTCCAACAACTACAGGGGAAAAATAGAACACTACAAAAGCTACAAAATTTAATCAATTAAAAGTGAATTAGCCAACAGGAAAAAGAAAAAAAATCCAAAAGCTGCAACACACTAAGCCACGGGATCCAATCATATGTCACGCACAGAAGCAGATGGTAATTTCATGTATCCTAAATATTACCAACCCTCACATAGCACTAATCCCTGGTTAATTTGAGTAGCATTCAGTGTTAATTTCATCTCACCAATAACACCAGGTAAATAAAAACCAGCAAAGGAATCACACCTGAGTGTATGCATAAACACCAGCTTCTGTAGGCCCCACAGGACTTCCTCTACTCATATACTTCCCATCTGTATATATGTAAAGCAACGGTACGCCAGTTGATAATTCTAAACTAATGACCTGTTTGTCCACAGGCAAGTAAAGTTCAATCACATCCCTGTTTTATTTGATACCAAAGAAAAGTTTACGTTAATGAGATCGAAGCATTCATAAGATCTGTAGGATGCTACCTCTTGAGAGGTTAAGCTTTCAAGATACATCACAATGGACCTCAATGAGTTTCCATGAGCAGCAACCATCACGTTCTTTCCTGATTTTAGTTGGGGTTCAATCTACAACACATTTTTTTCAGAATCATCTCTCGGAGCAATTTAAGATGTTTCAATCTCCAGCAAGATATCAATGTCATACAAATCCAATGTTAAACTTTGACTTTAAAGAATATGGAAATCAACACCCTTACAAAATCTTTAAAATACGCAACAGCTCTCTGTGAACACATTTCCAGGCTCTCGCCCTTGGGAGGAGGAATGTCATAACTCCGACGCCATTCATGCACTTTCTCCTTCCCATATATTTCTGCAGTCTCCTGTTTATTAAGACCTTGTAACTCCCCATACCTGAAGAAATAGAATAAAGTTTATCCTTCTAAAATTCATTGAACATATCCTATGAACAGGAAACAAAGACAGGATTAATAGCTGCATACATTCTTTCATTCAACTGCCAGGCAGTAATAACTGGAATAGATTGCTTGGTAGTTTTTTCGCTGTAAACTTGAGTCCAAGTTGTTGCCTCTTTACTCTCGTTATGGATGATAATGGGAATCTATACAGCAAAGATTAGGTTAAAAAATCAAGCTTCAAAAAATATTTTACAGGTATCCAAAATACCAGTATTTACTGCCCTTTTTTATGGTTAGCATAATTCCTTAACAGTTTGGGAAAATAAGTACTTTTAAAGAGTAGAGATCTCTAATATATAGAACAGATAATACTTTTCCACAAAAAATAGACCACAAGAAATGGTTAAGAAAATATTGAATATACTGTTAAACTTATACTGACTGTTTTGGTCGTAAAAACCACTACTATTTAGCCATAGCATTTTTCAATGTACAGAATCTTCACCAAGCAAAGCAACAAGCAAGCAATCTTTGATAAGTGGCGTCACTACCTTCTTCTGGAGGTGCTGAGTCATTGCAAGCATAGCCGTCATCTGTGCTCGAATCAGTGCAGAGGTGAAAATCATATCAACGGGTATATAGCTAATCCTCTTACCAGCTTCAATGGCTTCCTCTACACCTTTCTTGGTCAACGGCACATCACAACATCCGGTGAACAAGTTCTTCTCATTCCACAAAGACTCCCCATGACGAATCAATATCAAAGCACTCTCAGCTATAAAACAAACAACGTCACAGCACCGTGACCTTCGGTCTTATTCAGTAATCAAAACACATAGTTTACATTTTGAATATCAAGAATCACATATTTGTGGTAATATCAATCTTAGTTCGTTGAGTTACTAGTCGGTCACTCTCAATTAACTAGAAAAAAAGAAAGAAAGAAACCAAGAAAAATAATCTCACCTGGTGAGTCGCGGGAAATGGAGAGTGGTGTAGGGTTAACGAGAGAGGCAGAAATGGGTGCATGAACGTGACGCAATTTATTGCGGCTAGTGTTGCACGCGAAACGCATTGAGTAAAACCTTCCGAAGTTTCTAGAAGATGGAGGCCCAGACGCATCAATGCCCCAGCCGTGAAGTCCCGTAGGTTGGCATTTGAAAGTAGCAGCCATCATTCTGAAAGAAGAAAACAGAATGCAGAATAATAACAATGATAACAATAATAACAATGAAATCAAATGCAGAAGAAAAGATACTGACAAGGGTGGAGTGAGCAAAAATTTAGAAGTGGGGTTTGCAGAAAGAAGAAGACAAGAAATTGATAGTGTGATAGTGAGATTTCAAAACAGGGAAAATACTACGACGCCGTTTCGTTTTGACAATGAGCGACCAATCCAAAATCTGCGTAACAATTATCAGGCACCAAGAAGAAAGAATCCCGCACTTTTCACTTTTTAACTAACTCTTTTAAAGTTAAATTTTAGTTTTATTGAATTTTGAATTCAGTCTATTCAATTTAAAATGGTTTTGAGGATTTGGATCCTTTTCTTATTTGAGGAGAGATGCAGTTTAATAAATTCTAATAATTTATTGTGTTTATTGTTAATTACGTATTAAAATAAAAGTTAAATAAAAATATTAAAACATGTGAACCATGGATGTTTAATTTAGTGATATAGATGTTTATATATTCATAAAATGTTATATTTTTTAATGATTAGCTATTTTAACAAATTACAATAACGAAGTAAATATATGAGAGAAGCTATGACACGAAAATGTCTTGCTAGACCACAGGGGAAAGCCTGACGATGGGATGGAGAGAAAAAATATGAGAATTAATTTAATTGTGATCTAAAAAAGTAGATATATTAGGTTAAGAAAATTATTCAGCAAATTAGGAGGGATCGAAAATAGTATAAGTTAAATGTTTTGAGAGAAGAAATTAAAAAAAAAAACATTTTCGCACAATGTGAGAATTTTTCCATAAGTTAAAAATATATAATTAAATTATAATATATAAATTAATCAAATTTTATTTTATTAAATTATTTTTATGATATTGAATTAAACTTTTTATTATTTTAACATTATATAAAAGTAAGTAATAATCTATTCTAATTGACATTAATTAGATTTATTATACTTCTCATCTATTTTTATGTTTAATATTTTCATTATAAACATACTGTGAAGAGTATTTTATATATATATCATTTAACTAAATTAATTTTATAAATTTTACTTAGGCTTAAATTTTATCATTTATGGAATTTAGTGAATTTGGTCCAACCCACATGGGTTAATCAAAGTAAAAGAATTTATTAAAAAATAAAAATGAAAAAAAAAACTTAAAAAAATCTTTATATACATGAAAAATATTTACTTAATTGAAATTCAAACTTAATACGGACAGAGTCGAGTTCAACTTATGTCACACTAGTACCATGTCAAGTTGATCAAGATGGACTTAGATAAAGTTGAATATAAGTTAGGTCGAGACATATTTGGTTCAAGTTAGATTGAATTACGCTTACCACAAATCATGTTAAGACGAGTTAAGAAAGGTTGGGATAAGTATCCAAGTCGAGTTGGGTCCAATTTTGGACAAGTCAACTCATGCATACCTTACTCACTTCAGGCAAAGTTGGGTTAGACCCATGTTAGTCGGGACGTGTCTAGGTAAGGTCCAGTCAGGTAGAGCCCAATTATGTCATAGCTGATCCCAAATTAATATAAGCAAGCTTGGGTCAAGTCGAGTTAAGTAAGTTGAATTAGGTTTGGCCCAAGTCAGACTACGCCCATGTCAGGTTGGTTTCACGTTAAACCAAGGTTAATTAGATCCACATCGTGGTGAGTTGCATTGAGTCGAGTTAGACTCGTGTCGAGCTAAGTCAAGTTGAGCTCACATTAGACTGAGTCAAGTTAGACCCACATTATATTGAGTCGATTTGGGCGAACCTTAGACAGAGTCAAGCAAGGTCCGTGTTGGTCTAAGTTAAAGGAGTCAAAATGGGTTCAAACATATGAACAAACCTAACTTACCTTGAGTTTGATCCAGATTGAGTTGGAAGAATACAGTTTCTTAAAAATGTGGGTTAAATTGAACCCAACTCTTCTAACCCGTGTGTTAAACAAGTTCAAGCCAAGCTAGAGAGAGGTTGACCCATAACTCACTAACAACAACCCTTTCTAATTTTTTTCATCACTTTTATTTTATTATAATTATTTACTACTTATAATTATCTAGGTTTAAATGTTATAATTTTAAACACTACAATGTAGTTTAATGATGTTTGAATCATTTATATGTTTATCTAAATATACAAGTTGACACTTCTTACTATCTTTATAATACTTCATGAAATAAGTGAACAATTTGGTTGTAATGTTATAAGTAAACGAGTCAAGACATTTCACTTTGATTACACTGCAATAAATATATAAAAATAAGTTAGGAAAGCAAAATATGCTTAAACAAGTTGTCAACACCCGATTTTGTCCGGGTAATCTTTTAAATTAAAGCATAATGATAAAAATAAAAAGAAATAAAAATCAATAATAACATAAAAATATATTTATTAGTTTAAGTATTCTTGAAATAATAAT
>Ga0209700_100519_pt1 | contig 73040 bp, 45 predicted proteins | sample SiratroredBW_FD_187528 | JGI IMG/M metagenome (GOLD analysis project Ga0209700, IMG submission 187528) | Root nodule microbial communities of legume samples collected from California, USA - Siratro red BW (SPAdes) (version 2) | ecosystem: Host-associated > Plants > Roots > Nodule | place: USA... | reverse complement strand
TATATATATATATATATATATATATATATATATATATATATATATATACGCACACACATAAGTATAAGTAAATAGCTAATAACTAAGAAGAGTAGTAAAAAATAGATAGCTAAAAAAGAATTGTAGGTTTTTGCTTAGGGTAGGATCACTTATTTGTTTATGTTTTTTGTCTTCTCCTTCAAATTTTTTTGTGTCTTTTTAACTGTTATCTTAGACAACGTACTTTTATGCATGAGATAATATAACTAAACTATGTAGATCCTACACACAACTATGTAGATCCTACACACAGCACAAGTCATTTATTCCATCATCTGACAAAGGTAGGATCGGACGATTATAATGTGCTCAACAAACGAGTCACATGGTAGTAGTGTGGTACGCGTCACAGGAGAACAAAGCTCCAGCACCCAACATTGGATAAGGATTGCCACGTCACTATCTTTCTCTTAGGACACTCCACCCGACAAAAACCCACAACAAAAACAAAAAACCCTTGACGAACAAACACATGCCCTAATCCCTAACTGACACGTGTCAATACCTTTCTGCTTCTCCTCCTACAAATCCACCTCTCGTTCCGGTTACCCCTCTCTCTTTCTCACAAGCACTGTGTATTGATGCTCTCAACATTTTATCTATATATGCCTCTCTAATGCCGACGAGTGCCCCCAGTTTTCCGGCAAGCTTCGAACTTTCCGACGCCGGCGCCGATTTCGATATCTTTCCGGTATGAATCGTTTGCGACACCCCCTTTATTGATTTAGAAATGCTAGATCTACTCATCGTGTCACACGTTCGATCTAAAACCTGGTTCCACAAGAGGAAAAAAAACCACCCACTTCGTTCCCACAAACACTAGTTATATTTCACTTCCACTTTCGCAAAACTTGATTGTAATTCGCCAATTGTACAGCTAGAACTTCTTTCCTTTTTTTTTAAATTTTTTTATTTATTTTTGTATTTCCTTTATTTTTCAATTTTCGTTGCCGGGTTTGCTAAGGTTGTACAGTTAGGGTTGGATGGTGTTTTGAAGGAAAGAGCAGATTTTGAATCTGGGTTTTTGGTGGGATGGTGGAGAATATGGATATATAAAAAGGGGTCTCTGATTGCGATATTGGCTTCAACCTCAAGGTTTTTGAGGTTTCGTGACCTAGATTGTGTCTGCATTTGTCAGTAATTTTCTGCTATATAAAGGAACCTGACAAAGCTGTGACTGTAACTTTAAAGCTTGGTAGTGAAAGTGGGGGAAATGAGCATTAGAATGGCAGAGGAAGAATCTAGTGAGGAGGTTCATCTTCCGGGTGAGATTGATTGGCAAATGCTTGATAAATCCAAGTTCTTCTTCCTTGGTGCTGCTCTTTTCTCTGGGGTTTCTGCAACCCTTTACCCTGTTGTTGTGTTGAAGACTAGGCAGCAAGTGGCTCAGTCCCAAGTATCTTGCATCAAAACTGCATTTTCATTGATTAAGGGTGAGGGTTTTAGAGCATTGTACCGTGGGTTTGGGACCTCTTTGATGGGTACAATCCCTGCTAGGGCTCTTTACATGGCTGCATTAGAAGTCACCAAAAGCAATGTGGGCACGGCCACAGTTAGGTTTGGTCTTGCTGAACCTACTGCTTCAGCAGTTGCCAATGCAGCTGCTGGCTTGAGTGCAGCCATGGCAGCTCAGCTTGTGTGGACCCCTGTTGATGTTGTGAGCCAGAGGTTGATGGTTCAAGGTTGTTGTGATTCTGCCAATCCTAAGGCTTCAGCATTTCGGTACATCAATGGTATTGATGCCTTCAGGAAGATCTTGAGCAACGATGGTCTTAGGGGCTTGTATAGGGGTTTTGGGATCTCAATTTTGACCTATGCCCCTTCAAACGCAGTTTGGTGGGCTTCATATTCTGTTGCACAAAGGATGGTCTGGGGTGGAGTTGGGTACTACTTGTGCAAGGGCAATGATAATGCAGCTAACAGTGCTTTGAGGCCTGATACAAAAACCATGATGGCAGTTCAGGGAGTCAGTGCAGCAGTGGCAGGTGGAATGTCTGCTTTGATCACCATGCCACTGGATACTATCAAGACAAGACTGCAGGTCTTGGATGGCGACGAGAACGGCCGCCGTGGACCCACCATTATGCAGACAGTGAGGAGTCTGGTTAGGGAAGGTGGTTGGATGGCTTGTTACAGAGGATTGGGGCCTAGGTGGGCATCAATGTCAATGTCTGCAACAACAATGATCACCACCTATGAGTTCCTCAAACGCCTCTCCGCCAAGAACCAAGAGGTTTTAACATGATGAAGGATAGGTTTATGACAGCAAAGAAAAGGATAAATGACTATGAAGCTCTGTGCATGTGTTTCTGTTCTTTTCTGCTTAAAACTTGTCAGTGTTGTTTCTTCCCTTTCAGTTTACCACAATGACTGATACATCAATGTAATCCATTGCAGGTTATTACATAAATAAAAATTTACTTCTAACACATCTATTCTATGTTTCTTAGTCACTACATGCACAGGCCTCATTTGTACTTGGAAGTTTGATCTGATAATCTTAACTTATTCAGTTTTTCAAATTGAATATCATGAATGCAAGAATCATGTCATGTGGATTTCAAAGTTATGCACCATGTGATCTACTCAAGACTTTTGAGAAAAATGTTGAGTTGAGAGTATAGCAGTCACATGAGCATTCGAGAATCTTCTATGTATTTTTCTACTCACATATAGTTAGGAGGAAGTGGGAACAACTTTTAGGTATCTATTTTATTTGCATCTATATAGGTTTGGTTTATAGTGGATAACTTTAATACAATGGTGGGGCCACCATTACCAACATGTTGAGTGGTGGACCCTGCCTTTGCTCATTTCCAGAAAATAAAATTCCCACTCCCTAATAAACAAAACCACATATCAGCCCTGTTGCATCTTTGCACAAATCTTTGTATTCTGCAGAATCTTGAACAGATTTATGTTATTGTTTAGCAGAGGTTTAGCCCCACAAGTTTTCATTAAAAAAAGACAACCTATGTATATATGTATAAGAGCATTTTTCTATCCACATGCTGTGTTAGAAAAAAGTACAAATATCTTTTATATATAAATTAGTTTAACATTTAATATGTGAAATAATGCTCAGAGGAGTTTTATTTTTTGTCGTGACCCTTGTTTTGGATTTGTATTATTTGTTTATAGGTTTTGGACTATAATAAAGTGGTAGATTCTTGAGGAGAAGAATCCATGCACCTCACAAGGTAAATAATTGAAATAACCGTCATATCTAAGCGCCACTTGTCCAAAATAGATATTTTAAATATCATTTAAAAGAGGATTATCTTTTTAAATTGACTTATGGAAAAGAAAACATAGTGATAAGAGGGTAGGTAAGCCCAAGAATAAACAAAATTAAACACATACCAATAATTATAAATAAATGGATAGTGCAAAAACATATAAAAATGCATTTCAATAAACAAGTGTAAATTGCTTATCATTTTTCTAAAATGTTTCTTATTATGATAGTCAAAGTGCATTATATAAATTATATTATCCTTTAAGCATTGTTCATATCGTATTGTCCCTGGCTACCATGCTTTAAGCAACTAATATGTTAATATTTTTTAATCTATTTGGATATGACTGACTTCTTTATTTTATGGAACGATTGGCTGCTTAAAATAGTTTAGATTTGGGTGTTTCTTAACTTAATATTGTTAATGACTCGTTTTAAATTTCTATTGTTAGCTTTTTAAGACTTTAAAACAAATTACTAAAAGTTACAAATGGTTGTTATTGTAGTGGAACATCTAGGAGACAAGAATGTCCCAGTAAAACTATTTTACAAAAGGGTGACATAAAATTTAATATTTATATAAAAATACACGTGGTTATGTAATTTCTTAGATAAGTACGTTTAAATATATTTTTATTCCTTTAATTTACTTTAAAATTTATTTGTATATCTATATTTTAAAAGCTTATATTTTAGTTTTTATAATTAAAAAAAATACTTGATTTATGTGTATACTTATAGTCAAAGTGTTACCTACACAACTTTAGTTATGTGTATACTCAATAACAGAAAAATAACATAACGTTAAAAACAATCTAACATAACCTATAAATCAGCCAAGCATAAACTATAACCAAACAACATTGTAAACATAACTATTCTTAAACTAATTCAACGTTCCCTATAATATTAACATAATTAATCTAAAAGGATATAATTCCAAATTTAAACTCAAATATGAAAGACATGTTTCTAACATCATAAAGCTACAAGAATAAAGAATATATTTAATCTTTCCAAAAGAATCCATCTATTATTTTGTTTTAGAATTGGAGTATAAATCCTATATAATTTCACATCTCAGAACAATTTTACCATAAAAAAGTATAAGCAGTATGCAACAACTTTTTCCTATTCTAACTCTATAATTCAAATCATTCATGTCCTTTAATAATGTAGAGTGAGTTATCGTTCTTTAAAGCAAAGATTACCAAATCATATACTTAATCATTGATCTGAAACAGAATCTTAGGCCCTTTAAAAATCATATGATAATTTATTTATTTCACTTCAAATTTACTATAAATGGAACTAAAAATTATACAAAATGAAGATTTGAAGTCTACTCATTTGCAGATACTTTTGTAGGAACTGATAGGGTGTGGTCCAAGTTTTTGGATCTGCAACATGTGAAAGCATCTAAGTCTAAAGGCTGAAAATAGTCAGGTTTTGGCAAGTCTGAACTCAATTTAGACTATAGTTATTAAGTCTGGTTTAGTCTATTATATGTAATTCTTTATCTAACCTCTTTAATAGTTTATTTTATAAAACAAGCTATAAGAAGTCAATAGGTCTAACCTTATTAAAAGAAATGATAAAATTTCAAAAAAGAATCAATCATTATACTAAAAATAGACAGAGACACATTCATCTTCTCTAGGACAAAAAAATATAATGAGAAGTACATTGGATAAACTTCTATTAGAATAAAACATTTGTATCTTAATGACAAATCACCATATTATTAATCACTAGATATTGAATCATCCTATTATTAACTATTGCATATAAAAATCTTAATTTAATCTTCAAAAGTATCTCAATTATTTAATAAATAACACAATAACTAAGTTAATTCATAAAATTTGAGTTTTATAAAATAAGAAATATAATTTAGAAAACTTAATTGAAAATAGTAAGTCGTGTAAGGACAACCAAATTAACTTTATTTAATTATGAATTAATTTATAAATAGGATTATATAATTTATAACCAGATAAGTTTGTTTAATATCATGATGTGCTTACATGTCTTCAATCTACTAGCCAAGAGAGATGCAATAGTTATTGCAGAGAGCACCAATTTCTTGCCTTTCAATTACCAATGGTTACTAAGATATGTGATTACACCTGAAAGTAACAATTTTGATCACTTCCCCATGCAATACAAACCCATTAGAGAGCACTCTACACATAAAGAATTAAATAGTCACTGAAGTTTTTTATTTGCTTTCTCCATCAACGTGGACAAACATTCTTTCCAATCTGAAACTTTGGTATCCCCATTGGCCACCTCAAAGATGAATCCAGTTTGTGGGGTGCAATCCAAGGCTGCTACACAAACAAAGGCAGCATCTTCTTTGCTAATACTTCCACTAGCTGCACAACCCTGTTGAAAAAATGGAATTAGTAAGCCTGGCAATGATACCATAAATAGCCAGCACCTGCTTTTGTTCAGGAGATTTCAGTTAGCTATAGCATGAGCACTTGAGAATGTTCAAGGTGGTTTGATGATTAGGAGGGTGCTTTGGACATCCCTTTTGTCTTGATTAGTTTTCTTTTTTCCATGAAAAGAAGAAATTAAGGCCTTAAGTCTGTACCTCATCAAAGGTAAAGCCTTGCTTTCCACCAGGTGTATCTTGTAATGCAGCAGTCCTAATCAGGGTGTAAGGAATGCCAGAGGTCTTCAAAACTGATTCATCCTGCTCAGCTAGTTTCTTTGCATTGCTTTTCATCATTGATTGAAAGCCACTTTTACCGCTATAAGCTGACAACTGCAACTTTGTTAAAGCAAAAGGAAGATTGTGTTTGTGGTGAAAAGAACTGTAATTGGGGTGGGGGTGGAAGTACCTGAGATAAGAGGATTATATGCTGTACTCCTTGAAGGCTCCCAACGTTAGAAAGAAAACCCTCCTGTAAAGAATGAAATAGTTCAAGCATGTATTAAGAAAATTTGTTTTGAGGCCAATTTTCTCAACATTATTGCCAAAATAGAGGAAAATAGAAAGAAACAGACTCAAGGGCAGGTAAATTGTTGGAATTAAAAAAATGCTTTAGTTGCACTATAGTTTATATCAATGCAGTAATCATGCTTATACACTTGTTCTGTGTCTGCTAAATTGATCAAGTACGTGGTAAGTTACTCCTTGGTGGTCATTCCATAAAAATGAAATCCGAGAAAATTCAATCTCCATATTACAAAGCTCAATAATATCTTTCTCACACAAGCTAAAAAGAGTCTTTGCTAATTTTACATTTCCTAAAAAAACTGGGATACTACAATGAAATCAACCTTTGAACAGCAATGACTTGTGGCTGTTTATATTTGAAAGATGCATCACAAGAGAAGCTTCAATTCTTTCCACTTAGAGAATATGGCCTTGACAGAAAACTAAACTTTGTTGAAAACGCTATGAAATAAGCAAATCTGGTTTTATAGGGGTTTTGTGTTTGTTCCATCTTCTAAACTTTCATTCATGAATGTGAACCACAGATAGATTACTAGAGAGGCATGGCATGGTATTCACACATTTGGGCATATGATTGTGCGAACTCCTCTGAGAGCTTTCTTGACGAATCGACTGTCACTTGTATCTCCTGCCATGGACTTTGCAACAAGCATCACATGATCAATAATAAGAATCTGAAAAATGGGCAAAACTACTAACAAAAAAACAATATAGCGTTACCATCTGTCAGTAGTTTTGCAAATTAACTTCACACACCTCAACATAACTTCCAAAGGCTTCAAGTGCAACCCTTTTATCCTTCACCAGTGCCTTTACTCGAGCCTTTTTGACAATCAATGACAATATCACCATCTACGTAAGTCAGAAAATAAGGCTAAAAGTCAGAATTCGTTTGATAATGCAAATCAATCATGGTTATGACTACAACCCATCAATTCATCGTATCTATCTATAACAAGAATGTAAAATCGGAACTTCAAGATTCTGATGCATCAACTTATCAAGTAAGGCTTTAGGCTTGAAATAAAGTTTGATTGAAAAAAAAAAAGGCAAGCAGACCTGACCCATCTCACTATCTCCATCTGTTACCAGCACTGCATCCCTGACCTCATCTTCTGTTTTGAAACACTTTGTCAAAACAAAATCACCAACACTAGAAACAAATGACAATAAGATTCTCATACAAATACAAGCACTGTCATTTATGGATCACTGTGTATATACTCACCCGGATAATCATCCTCATCATTTTCTGTGGCAGTACCATCTTTTTCAAGGATGTCAGGTGCACCATACCACTTCCTTAATTTGGGACCCCCTGATAATCAACAGAGAATCAAAGGCCATAAGCAAAACAGGAAAAAAAATGTTAGAAACAAGGTTTTCAAAAACAGTCTCAAACCGTGATCACGGCCACAACATCAACAATTCTAGAGTTTCCAATTACGGCCACATCGGACACACTTATTGCAATTTTCCTCAATACCAAATATGGTGTCAAAATCACTTCACAGCTACAATTTAAAACCTTGAAAAGAAACTTGATTATAACAAACTAACTACAGATGAGGTATGTGTAGAAAGTAACCACCTTCAATATAATCGAGAATTTGCTCCATAAAGCTGAGTTTCTTCTTTGCATGACAGACAACAAGTGGTGGAACAACAGAACCATTATCTCTGGTTGAGGGGAAAGAGAATCCAAATGGTGTTCCTGAACGTTGAGAAGAGAAAGGAACAGAATTTTGAAACGATAGAGTGGAAGAAAGCGTAGCAGCATAAGCCAACACCATTGTTGGCAGTGTCACACTCCAACCGTCTCTTCCCGCTATAACGGATAACGCATTTCTTACCAATGATGCCATTTCATTAATAATTAGTAATCCACAAAAAGAAAATTAAATCCTTTTTATCACAGCCGTCAAAATACTTCAATTCTATGATATCAACCATTGGATCATGCCAACCTAACATCTCAAAATCCCAAATGCACCCTCTTTTCTATCTAGGGCTTGCCATAACCAAATTGCAAGGAAGAGACTGCATTTTCTTCAGAAAGCTCGAGACCCGGATGAGCAAAAAGACAAAGGCGAGTCCAAATTTGACTTTTTTTCCATCAACTAAGAGGAAAATTTCATTTTTTTGTTTCTGAGATTTTCCCTTTTTGAAATGTTAAACATGTAATGGCCATTTTTAGATTGGAGTAATCACCTTAAACTTTTGCTGTTAAGGTAGTTACAATAGAAATGCTTTTATAAATAATCACAAATTTAGTGGAGGTAGTAAGGTGTCATAACAGTGTGTGCAGTTATACAATTCCTATCTGTATTTTCCAGTGTAAATTTTGTTATTATTCTCTAATGAAATTCTTGTTTGATAAAAAAAAGGCAAATAATGTAAAGTTTACATTGCATTGTATAGTCATGTAGTTAGATAGCTTAAATATCAATTCTACACGTGTTAACAACAGATGTCTTAGTAGAAAATCTCTTCAATAACTTATCCTTAAAACCTCATAAGTTATGTATGTTGTCTCGTATCTTCTATAAATACATGAACATTCCTTCCATGTAGATTAAAACCTCGTAAGTTATGTATGTTGTCTCGTATCTTCTATAAATACATGAACATTCCTTCCATATAGATTAAAACCTCGTAAGTTATGTATATTGTCTCGTTTCTTCTATAAATACATGAACATTCCTTCCATATAGATAAGTTTCTTCTATAAATACATGAACATTCCTTTCATATAGATAAAGGGCAGAACAACCTTCACTTCACCCGTGATTTATATTCTGGAAACAAAAAACTTTAGTGATGGAACTACTTCCATTAAAATTGGAGGATTTAACATTCTGAATAGCTATTTTAAACTTCACTGAAATCCATCTTTATAGTTGGTAGAATGAACAAGAAAATGTCTATGATCATGTGATTGAATAGTTCTAACGTTAGAACTTCCAATGCTTCCCTTCTAGGCCAGACCAAATATATCACAAAAAAAATGTATGAGTAAAGAATTAAAACCATCTGTTCAAACTTTTCTTGCCCAAGAGATTCAGGATATTTAGATTACTAGAGGTATTATATTAAAAGAACAAGGACTCATGGTACAGCTTCCTAAGATGATATGAAGCATGCATGCATTAACTAAAGCTGAATACATTAACTTAGCAACCCTTTTCCCCAACGAAAAGCTCGGTAACTCCCTCACAGTAATGTACCTACAAGCCGGAGTAATGTACCTACAAGCCGGCGCCGCAACAATGTTGTAGAAATTCTTTAGTGGACTACGTATCCATCCTTTATACGCACAATGGCAGATCAGGAAAACATTAGGCCCAAAAGACCTTCAGTTATGGGGGAGGGTTAGCAAACTGGCAATGACATAACTAGACATCCATTTAAAATAAATGTGTTTTTCATTAACCTAGTCTTAGAGTGACATTAAGGAAAAGACTTCACTTTCCCAAGTCAACAATGCATAAACTACAAATTGATCATATCCAAGAAGACATCAACTGAATTGCAGCTGACACTAACAAAACCAAACACAGCAGAATCCTACATACTAGAAAAGAAACCTACATCTGTCAAACACAAACTATCCATAAACCGCAACATCTAGGAAGAAAAGCAGAACAACATGATCAGCAAGGAGTCCACAATGATTGTCAGTGGTGGAACAACTTGGCTCATGTCCGTCAGGGGCGAGCTCTCTTGTTACTGCATGATGGACACTTGTATTGCTTGATATGCTCTGCCCTAGCTGGGGTAATCTTCACACATTTACCATGGAACCATTTCTCACAGATGTCACAGCAAATCCAGAATTCATCAGTGCCATAATGCTCACCACATGCCCCACACAAGGTCTCTCCATGTTCATCGTCATCTTGTTCGTCCAGTTCTTCATCCTCTTCTTTTGGTTGTTGCATTGGCTTTGACTGTCTGCTCTGAGATTCCGGAGCCCGTTGCTGCACAAAATAACAATTAGATGAGAGCTACAGCTACAATCCATTCCATTTAAACCACGACTTCAACAGACTACGGAAACATCAATGTTGTACCACTACCACATCCAGAAATTCAAGCAAAGAAATTCCCAGAATTTAAAACTATAAAAAACCATGATAACATGCTCTGATATTCTATCCCCCTCCATAATTTCTGTTAAGGACTTGGGGATAGTAAACCATGATATTAAACCCCTACTTATGACACACAATGATATCCATAAAATGTGATACTGATTAATCTTCAGAAGATTTATATGTAGATTTTTCACATACATTATACATCACCATTTTCATAAGATTTACACTGTCCTAATGTTTTAAATTATAGAATACAGACCGAACTTTTCTAAAATTAACTCAATGAAGAAATGTACTTAAGTTTAATAAGGCCATAATCTAGAAACAGACAACACCTGAAGATCAAACTGAGTTCATCACTGCTACCCAAAACAAAAATATAAATGAATAAATATATTTATAGGCCATGCATGGGTTCAAGAAGATATTATTACTGCCTTAGAGCTGGACTTGGACTTGCTGCCACTGTGGTTTGAAACAGAAGATTTCTCCTTAACTTGCTTCTTTGCTGCACCAGTAACAACTTCAAATATTGTTGGCAGTTCATTGATCATGTTGAAAAGCCGTTTCCTGCAATACATATGCAAATCAGGAATATATGGATGGATGAGACATGAAAAGAAAAGAACCTAACCAAGAGACAGACAAATCAGCCAAGCACAATCCCAAGTGCTTAGTGATTTTGCACACCAACATAAGTTAACTTCAGATAAGATTTATGGTCGGAGAATGAAATACCTGTCAGCTTTATCAAACCCGAATCTGGCTCCAAAATAGAATGCTATAGCAAGTAACCATGCATCACTATGGACAGCAACTAAAGATAGCCAGTCTTTTTCTTGCATGCCATCCCTAGCAAAGTTAATGCCCAGCACAGGCTCCGGAAGTTCAGGTGGTACTTCTTCAGCAGGTAAATTTACTTCCCACTGTTCACTGGGAAAGCCATACAAGCACAGATTCTCCTTCTCTGAAAGAATGAAGGGAAATGATTCATAAAACATGTGCACCAAATAGAGTATTTAAAAAGCAAAGGTTACAATCCCTAATAACATTCCTAATCCTTTCTCTATGGTATTTTGTTGTAGCTAGAAGAGCTGCAAAGGTAACATTTCTGTTTGCAAAGAAAAATTAACAAAAATTACAACCAAGAGACTGAGAAGCACAAGGCACTCAATTAAATTTTAACATAACTCTGCGTAGAAGAATATCTATAGGAGAATGACATTGACAGTGAAAAGAGTATGACAAGTTGACAGTGTAAATGCATTTCCCTAGAGTTCAGTCAATACAAGATTTGATAATCACATTTCTATAATGAAAAAACCACTCATGAAATTTAAAGGGAAAGCATGATTCATGCCAAACAGTATTGTCATTTTAGCATTGTTTTTGTATACTATTGCAAACTTTACAAGTTAGAAAAATATCCACAATTACAGTGAATCAAGGAAGGCAACAAGTGCTGAAATACAAGTTATCGCCATTTGATTATCACATGGAATACAATCCCCCAAATATTTGAAACTACGTAATCACATGACAGAGAACAGTTAATTTGTAATTGAAAAACATAACTAAGCCACAATTCAACAAAACAACACAGGAATTAATATTAAAAAAACCAAGAGAAGTGTAAATTAATCAAGAGAACAGGTAACTTGGAAGAGTTTTAAAACTATACCCTCATATTAAATAGACAGCATTACATATATTAGTTAGTTAATCCTACATTCAAAGCAAAAAAATCCTTCAAACATCACAGTAAATCAACAGAATGATTAATTATTTCTTAATCTTTACAGAAGCCCCAATTGAATCCATCCATACAATAAGTTAAAAGCTAAATCACTATTCAAACACAAATGTCATTGCACACAACACTACTTGAAAAGAGAGTATAACTAACCAGGATCACATTGGTTGTAGAAATCTTCAACATCTGCAACAGCATTACCAAGAAGAAAAAGTCCATCAGTATGAAAAAGCTTCTTCACACACATAAATTGTAAAAGATAAACAAATACAAAAGGCTGAGCATCACATTCAAGCGTTGAAAATGAATATAGATATTAAGGGCCTGCTTAATTTTCTCACCACCTTTTTGTTTAAAAACTTATTTTTACAATATTCAACAATCTATTTGTCATCCAAAATCAGTTCGGGAAAATTGTTTCCATAACCAGTATTTTAAAAACCAAAAACAGTTGGAAGATTTGCTCAGGGGAAAACTTTTAGAAAACAGAAATGTGCTCAAAAGAAAAAAAAAAAAAAATCATTCAAATGTATTTAGGAGACAAACAAATTTTATTTCATGACATAAAACAAAACTGTTTATGAAAACAGTAAACAAACAAAGAACAATAATCACGAAATAAAAGAAACTGACAAGAAGAAACGCATCACATGGATTCCTGTGTTTCACAGGCACCAAGTGTCGTTTCACACTTTCCAAAGCTAAAAAATGGAGAAGTAACAGTACTGGTGGATCAGGAAAATTGTGGGTAACCCAACGGTTCCCCAGATACACGAAGTAGCAGTTGCAAGTTAAAATATCAACAAACCACCACATTAAGTACTAAACCATACCAGAGTTAAGCATACTGAAAGGAGAATAACAAGAAGAAAAGGAAGAAACCCGTGCAAATTCCTTGGAAAGCACAAATCAAACAACACTCAAAAACCACACACACCAACTATTGAAGCTTCAAAGCCTCTTCCTCAAACCACAATACAATGCCAATAAGGATGCCACGAATTGACGCAAAAATCAAATCAAATGAAGATTGACAACCGAAAACCATCCATAGAAAGTTCGAAAACCAAACCCATTCATACGCAAACCTAAAAAACACACAAAAACCAAAATTTACTCCAAACAAACAAAACCTAAATTATCACCCGAAATTAAAATTTGAAAAAATGTCAAACACTCCAAATATTAAAACCAAAATTCCCACCAGCACCCGTCAAGCGTCAACGGCAACAACACCGACGCCTAACACGAAGCCAAACCCACACGAAAATTTTCACCAACCCATTAAGTAAAACCAAAAGGCAAAACAAAAAGACACGAAATTTGTATTGAAAGCACATTACTTGACTGAAAAAAAAACGGCCTAAACGACAGGAATTGAAAATTATCTTAGACAAATAAAGGTGCGAAATTTACCGGTGGTAAGGGCTTTGATGAGAGCAGCCCTTCGGCCCTTGAAATCCCTAAATACCTCTTCGACGGTGCGTGGATTATACGTGCGCGAGTCCATTGGGCCTTCCGGTGGTCCTCCTCCTCTGAAACCTAAATCAGAAGAATGAAAGCAAAGGAGAGTGTGAAACGAAGTCGTTTAGGAGGAAACAGATTTGGGAGTTGCAGAGAAGAACGGTAAAGTGCAGAGAGTGTGGCTTCTCTCTGTCTCTCTGCAACCAAAATTTTGCAAAGTGCAGTCACTGCACAAACACAACAACAAAAGAAAACTCTTCCTTTTATTTCTTATTTTCTTCTATTTTTGTTTTTGTTTTTTATTATAATGTTTTACTAATATTTTTTGTTTGCGCCGGCGTGGTTGGAAACACTTCTTAAGTCAAATTTATCTTCTTCTATTTTCCAGAATTTTCAAAATTATTTATATATAAAATACATTTTGTTGTTGTGTGATATTTTTTAAATTTTCTTTCATTTGTTTATTTCAGCAGTTAACATTTTTATGTTTTAGTAGTTTTTATTATGTGTTGGAGAGTAGTTTTTATTATGTGTTGGAGTTTTACTTAAATTAAGAATATTTCGTACTAGGAGTAAAATTAATTATTTTACTCAGATAAGTACGGAGATTATTAGTTTGAATTTTTTAAAGCAAAAATTCATTCATAAAATGCTTCTCAAACAGAAATGGTAATGTAATAATAATAAAATTAATTATTTTACTCAAATAACTACTGAGATTATTGCTTAAAAGAGGGAAAAAAATCACCATAAATATGCGAAAATTTATGTTTATTTCCTCTTTTCTAAAATAAAACAAGAATTTTCTTAAAGTTATGATACACTCAATAAAAAAACATTTAATTTGTTTTAATTATCTTGTTGCCTCTCTTCAATGTAAATGGCACTGTTCTCCAGACATTGTTAAAAAATATCTTAAAATACTAAAACACTATTATTTTGAATCAAAAGTAAAAGCAAAAACTAAAATAGCAATATAAAATGAAAGGATATTACTTGTCCTTGTATTATATATGTGATAATAATGAATCAATCTGATATTGCATGCACACCTCATTTAAAAATTAATTTAAATACATTATTATTTAATCTAAAATTACTACACGTATATTTATAATAAGTATGTCTATATTTATGATAACAATCTTATAATTTATTAAATATAATTTTAACCGATTTAAATAAGGTTGATTTTTCTTCCATGCATGTCCTAATAAGTATGTTTCAAAGACAATAAAATGGGATAATTGTTTTTTCACATCAATAGTAATGCTAGTTTTTAATAATATACTTAAGTGTTGTATATTAGGATCTATTAGAAAAATGTTACATATTTTTTAAGCTTTTTTTTATGTAAATATTGCGTCTTCTTCTAACCATAATTTTCTAATGTACAAAATCTTTCTGGTTAATGATCTTGTAAATATTAGAAAACACATTATAAACTTTTTCAAAATCCACAAGGTAGTTATTTTTTATTAAAAAGTAATTTAGTTAAAAATTCTTTTCATCTGTTATAACTTTTTTTACTGAAATATACTTCTATTTTATTGAAAAAAATCAAGATAAAGAATCACATGGTTAGAAATTGTAAAAACAATGGATAAATTATAACTACTCTAGTTAACTATGAGTAACTTTATTATAATTATTATACATAATAAGATGGATTATATTTAGAATTACTATTTTAAAAGTCATTCAATAATAATTTCTAAGTGAGTAAGATTTATTTAGATAATAGTAGATGATAATTATTTTTGAGAAATACAATAATGATCGTGTACAAACAGAAAATTAATGAATTTGTGTTAAAAAATGTAGAGTATTTATTTTCCAACATTTCTCTTAGTTTTCTTTTATAGTTTATAATACATAAACACAAAACATTGTGTCAAAACATTGTGTCAACATCAATATTTGAAACTTCATTATTTTTTCCTTCCCTCATTTTAGTAAACACGTGAAATAATAACATGGTTCTCAGTTTTTTCATGGTTATTTTATCAACAAAAATAATTTAATTGAAATGTTCTTTGTTCGATCACAAATGTTATGTAAAAAGTTTGTTGATATTTATAATTATCCTAACCTTACGTTTAGATGCGGAATTTCAAGAAAGTAATTTAATTTTTGGATAATTTAAAATATATTTCGTGGCAAAAAAATATTATTTAAATAGACAATTTAGAATAAATTAAAGTTCTACTAATTTAGAAAATATTTTGACTACTTGTAATCGAAAATTTTTAAAATATCACTAAAAAGGTAAAAAAATAAAAATAAAAATTCATGTTCCCTCTCTTTTTCTCCACTTTGAATTTCTCTTTTTTTCGTCTTAAACCCTTTCTCTATTTTTCTTCTCCTTCTTTCTCTCCTCTTTTTTCTCTCTATCAATATTGTCTAAAGTACATTGGTAATTGTAACTTGAACATCTATTTAAATAATAAAGTTTATATATTGTAGAAAATAAAATATATTTCCAAACTAAAATTTTGAATTTAAAAAAAATAATTTATTCAAATAACATATTTTAAAAATAAAACTAATTCAATTAAAAACAATTCAAATGTGAAAATCTCTAAAAGTATATGACTTTTAATTGGATGAATAAGAATTTTTTAAAATAAAAAACTAAACCAAATGCCCATTTTGACTCAAAATTTTCCACTCAAAACCTTAAACTTTAAAACTTTGACTTAAAACTTTCTACTCAAAACGTTAAAACTAAGAGTCATCTTCCTTGTATATTGTCCTACTTTCTAATTCATTTCTACAAAACTTGAATACCTAATAATAAATTCCACTGCATCATCAATGATCCCATTAAATATCAGTTGAACATGAAGTGATATTTATCACTAAGGAAGACAGGGATTGGCATGGAAGTGAAGCAAAAGCCCAATTGAGAATTGATATTTAGCAAAGCAAAAGAGGCTTTCAAACAGGCCCCTTCACACATGAGGCAACTTCTATTCTAAACCTATCCACCATAAGCCAAAGCAATAAACGACAAGAACCTAACATTCTCCAACAAAAAATTCAAAATCACAATCAATAAAGCATCAACAAAAAAGGATAAAACAGACACCACAATCAAAACATTAGTTCAAAATGAAAATTTTCAATGTGACAACAACACAAAGAAACATTGTTGTGACTAGTTTATCAAATGTGCTTCTCTGCACAAACATCATCAAGGCAACAACAATATATGGTAGTTGAAATCTAGCAAAGGTCCAAAGCCAAGTTCTAGGACAACCAATCGACATAATAATATATGAGCCAAGGATGACTTCCCCATGGATTACTAGCAATTATCTTCTCCAACTGAATGCTGAAGATTAAATTGCTAGTGTGTCACATAAGGACTGATAAACGATGTTGGCTTCCACCACCACCACCACCAATATTAGAAGTGTAACCCTGCATGTTCCTTCTAATATGAGAAGGGTAACCACATAATCTAAAGTCTGATTGATGATGTTGTTGGAAGAGATCACCACTATTGGATGCACTAGTAGTATCAGAACATGTGGGTGTGGAAGCACCATCTCTGTAGTTCAACTTCTCCACTACATGCACCTTAGATTTTGACATGTTTCCCCTCAGATTCAAATGAGTAGAGCTTGAAACATCCATGGCATGCTTGGCTGAAGTGTGTTTAGACTCTTCAAGCTTTTTGGTATTCAAGAAGCGACCACCAGAACCTCTAGCTCTCTTCAATGCATGTAGATGGCGAGACTCATGAAGATATGGCTGAAAAATAGTTATGGAGAGAAATTGAACTTAGATGGAAGAGGAAACAAAAGAGAAGTGCTCAAAGCACACTCTCTTTTAACACTTCTATTAGTTAAATTTTATTGGAAACTGTTGAAATGATGAGTGAAAGTGAAACTACAAATTTGGTGTTTATTCAAGAGTGATTTGATAGCATTTCTCAAAAACAAAAACACACTTACTTTCCGTTCTTTGATGAGTTTGTTCTGAGCTTCAAGTTTTGCACGGTATTGCCTGCGCCTCAGAATAGCATGGTACTGCTTTGCATTCACAAATATAGGCTCCTCACTGATATCAAGTGGCAAAGGAACTCTAGCAGTAGTCATTCCTACTAGTTGAGAAGGATGAATCTGGCCATTTTTTGACACCATGTTTCAGAATATAGTAAGGAACATAAACATGCAATTTAATGGAAGTTTGAAGGCATTATGTAACTTTTTTAGGTCATTTTAGAGAATCTCAACACGTCATATGAGAATCCAAATACTCAAAGCTTGATTATCCATAGAAGGACCAATTTCTTTTTTCGACAACTCATGATAAAGATCAGCGAGTAACCATGATGTCTGGTAAAGAATGCATGTCAGATTGTTAGGTTTATAAAATAAAGAATACCTTGAGTCAAAGATAAGAAACAAGCCCCCCACCATAATAAACAAGTGTTGTAGCAAATAATAAAAACAAGGAAAGAATAAGAACAAATGAGGTGCAGCAAAGGAAAGCAAAGAAACATTTTTAAATAGAAAGATTCTTCATAAATATACTTTATGAACTGAGAATCTTTACAGTCACACAACAAATAGTATAAACTATCTGAAAAGATTCCCAAGGATGTAAAATAAGTAAAATAAAGCCACTATTCAGTATTCATTTAAATAAAGGCATTAACAGGAATACAGGAATCAACCATAATAGCATCTACTTCTAGTAACATCTATCCAAAAGCCCCTCATAAAGCTTACAATCAAAATAAAACTACAAATAATAAGGAACATGCTTTCCCCAAAGACCTTTACCATATTTCTAAGTCAACACCACAACAAAATCAGGGAAAAAATTGCATTATACGAACCTAAGTCAGAAGACACAAAGTGGAGCAACTACAAAGTGGAAACCTCATTATATCAGATCTAAACAAAGTACTTTCCAGATAAAGCATAATCTGATGCCATGAGTCTGTCATACAGTTATTTTAGCAATTTGTTTACATGATAAATCTTTAACTCACTGTGCAGAAGACAAGTTGACAATAATATAAAATAGTGAAAAAAGAGATGAATGGACTCCAATATCTTACATTAGGTTGTGGCCCATATGGAGAAGCTAGTAGGCCACTATAGTATGGCTCAACAAGGTGGAAAGCAGTATGAGCCTGAAAAGCAAATTATAAGAAAAAGATTTGCAAACAATATCAGTCCACTGAGATACAATCATGCAGCAACTTACAAGTGGTTGGTTGTGATACAGTTGTGAAGGAGGGAAGGTAAAATCCTGATCCCTCACAGACCTGATGACACCTTCCACACTCTTTCTCCCAGTTGTGTTAAGTGTTGAACAAGCAGAAGAATTGCTACACTGAACTGAAATTTGGCCTACAACAAACATTTACCAACTTCCATTAAGCAAAAAGTGTTTTCCAATACCGATTAAGTGCATGTTTAGGAGTAATGTTGGAGGGTTCAAAAGTACTTTTGAACAGATCTTTCATTCTCAAACCATGCATTGGATCGAAACATTTTGTATCGGACCTCACAAAAGTACTTCTTGAGCTTTAAACCAAACATGCACTAAGTAATCTAAGGACTAAGATCAACTTTTGGAAGAAAAAGAAAATGTATTGCATGTATGGCTATCATTATTATTTTCCTATATATGCAATGCTAAGTGAGGAGATATCACTTAACAGTAACATCATAATCATAAATTGGTTTTACTTCATTTTTTTCTTTACTATAAAGGTTCCAGGTACTCTTCATTACTTCACAACAGGTGAAAATGTGAAAATATGGGTATAGAACAATAAAAAATAATCAATTAGAACAGTCAGACATGCAGATATAGACTAAGTTTTATTACAGGTACCTGATGGCGCTGAACCAACTTCAGGATAAGACTGACCAGTTGATTGAGATGAAGATGAATCCCGGTCTTGATATTGAAAATTCAATGGCTTAGTCGTATGGCATTGTTGCGGCAGAACACTCATTTTCAAGGTCAAACTTCTGGACATGGATGATTGTTGGACATCAGATTCAGAGGAAGTCCCCCATGATGAGCATCCAAGAGCATAAGGTGCTGTCAAATAGGTAGAACCAGAGTCTTTCTCAATTAAGTTCTTCATTGCTTTCCCCAATGGATCAAGCCTTGCCTAGAATACTTACCTTCAAACAAAGAATAAATTATGATCCAAAAACCAAGATTGGACTATGGCCTTTTCTCAATAAACAGCAACTATTAATGAACACTTCAATCTATGCATGCACAAACAAACAAGGCAAACAAGTTCAAGTAGCCACTATTTCACAACAACCTATAGTTTGTGTATGAGAAAAAGCTGCCATCTTTGCATGTCAGCTTGTGACATGTGTATATCCAGAAAATAACGGTTCTGTATTGGAAAAAAAGATGTACGGAAGAGAAAAACATTATCTTCCAGTTGAAATCAGTCAACATGAAATGCCATGCAGAAGCTCCTATAAGATACTTAAAAGGGATTTACAAAGAGGATCAGAAAAACTACTGGTAAATCTTTTCAAATCTCGTCCTATGCATGAAATTTAAATTGCCCCACAGAATGTCCTTCATCAAAAGCAAGAAGTAATTGCACGAGACCAAAAGAAATTGGAGAGTAAGAATTGTGGGTTTTACCCACTGATAAAGATATACCAGTCATAAGAAAGTTAACAAATTTCTCTATAAAAAGGATGAATCTAGGAATCTCCTACATTTTCACAGCCTTTACAAAGCAATCCAACAAAGAATCTTGATTCAACACAACAAAATAGACAGATAGAATGCAAATGAACCCTTAAATGAAATTGTGAATAAAAAAAACAATTAATATAGGGGTGTCACGAGATCAGAAAGAAAAAAAAAGAAGTGAGGAGCAGAAAGAAAAAGAATTGTTTCTTTTAAAGGCTTTTTTAACAGCACAAAAAACATGCTAAAATTGAAAAGCTTCTTCATAAATGGTTAATTCCCAGAATATTCACATAAACAAGAAACAAAGTCATTGCCAAAAACAACAATAACGTGTCAACCATCAGCAAGCCTTACACATAACAAGACATCATTTACAAAACCAGCTCAGATTCATTACCATGCCAAAAAGGATTACTTTTTTCAAAAAATATTCTTTAGCCAGAGAAATAAATAGTAAAGAAAGAAGAGAATGAACAAGATGTACAGCAAGGAACAGTGAAAAGAGAGAAAGAGAAGATGAAAAATCAGTAAAGTAAAGAAGAGGAACAAGAAAATGGGATTATGGTACTAACCAAAAGCTGTACATGTACATGTATGTACTTGAAGGCTAAGAAGAAACTCTCAATCTGAAACAGAAACTGAAAGTGGTACCCCACTATTGTCTCACACTCCTCCACTTCATCACTCACTTTCCATAGAATTGAAGCCTTCACTTGTACTGTATCTGATCTCTTTAAAGTTCAACTATGAACTCTCTTTCTATCTCTCTCTGGATTAACACAGTCAATTAAATTGAACTTCAAAACTTATACTCTCTCACAACTCACCTTCACAGACCACCCCACTAGCTTTCTCAATTCTCCATTATCAAAAAAAAAATGTTAATTTATTAAGATCATTAACGTTAAAGCAAGAAAAAGGAAAAGGGTACCATGAAAAAAATCCATTTAGGAAGAAACTTTTTTCCATAGTGACATTGACATATGAGAGTGTGAATATGATCACATCCTAATCTGAATAAAAGGGTATGAGAAAGTAATAATAAAAAATTGAAGGGCTGCAAAATGAGTTTTGTCGTTAGCGGTAAGTTGAAATTTGCATAGGGATTTGGAGTTTGGTTTTAAATAAGAGGGCTGCAAGTTTCAACTTCATATCAGACTGTGATGCCTCCTACTCATAGACTTCTGGTGTTCCTCTTAAATGCACTTCACGCGCCTCCTTCATTCTTCACGCGCTTCTTTTTCACACTACTTTTCTTCTTCTTCATATCTTTCTACCATTTTCATCAACTCATTTATTCAACTCTTCACAAATCAACACAGACAAGAAAAAGGTGCAAGATTTAGTGTTATTCCTCTGTCCTTTAAATATCACAATTTTAAAAGATTTTGGAGTTTTCCTTTTCAAAACTTTAAATAATGTTAATTATTATTATTATTTATATCTTTATTCTTGGTCTCATTTTATGTTATGATGTAGAAGTAAAATTGATACAATAAAAAGTTTATGAACATATTTTTCAGTAAAATTTATTACTTTCTTTAATGACATGGTTGTTTCCAACAAAGGAAAACATGGGGGCTCGCAGTTAAGCATAAGTGTGAGAAAGAAATGAGAAAACACAAGAAGATAAGATTTTCCTTTTGGTAATTTTTCATTTAAATCAGTGAGGAAAGTTTTATAATTTATGCATAATCGATTAGAAATAATTGATTATGTATAAATATTTTTTATTTATTTTAAAACTATAATATGATAAATAATTAAAATAAATACTATTATAATATATAAATAATTTGAATTTTGATATTTAATAAAAATAAGTTATTTTATTTTTTAATAAGTAATTTAAGAAAAAATATATTTAATCAACTAATTTTAAGAAGTTATTCTAATTGAAATTTAGGGATACTATGTCATCTATTATATACTCCTCTCAATTTATACAGAGAATATTCTCAATAGGATAAAATATAAAATATGTTAAGATCTCAAACTGATTTAAATTTAAACTCTTTACCTTAGCAAGAAAAAGTAATTAACTTTTATATTAATTAAAAATAATTAAAATTAAACTAATCAAATTTAAAATATAATTAAAAATTTATATTAATTAAGAAAAATAATTAATGTTATTTAATTAAACCAGTCAATTTAGAAATAATTTTAAAGAAAATTTCTTGAAACTTATAAAAGTGAAAAATTATTAAAGATAAATTCTTAATCAATTGAAGTGTATTTTTCAATGACATCACTGATATTTTATTATATTTTTCAAATTCATCTTAGTGATGATAAAGAATATCTCGATTAAGTGGATATAAGTATGATTATAAGTTTTTTTTAAAATAAAAATAAATATGTATAATATATTTCGTCTTTATATTTATATTTGTTTAATATTTAGTTTATTTATACTTTAATTTGAAATTTGTATAACTATAATTTTTTATTGTATTTGGCAGCGGAGAATTCTTTTGTATATGAATTTATAATGATATTATAGTTTATTTATTTTAACTTTTTTATAAAAATTATTTAATAAATATTTGAATGTTATGTATAAATATACAGATAAAAGTAAGCCACAAATTTAATAATATTGAGTATTAGCATTGGAGATAAGAATGTCTAAAAGTTTGTACTTCAAAGACTAAAATATGTGGAGTCAAACTTGCACCCATATTACTATATTGTGATCCACAGTCACTGATTCATATAAAAGTAATTACATTTAAAAATCTTTATAATCTAATTTAATTTTCTGTATTTATTGGATAAGTTTTTTTAATCTACTATAGAACTTTCTAGTTTAGTAGATAAGTGTGGAGTTGTTGACCATTATGTCAATCTTAATTTTTTCATGTTTGCAGGTGAGTCCAGATAAATTATTTCTTCGTACAAAAATTACTATTAAATTTTCTGAGTATTATCCCCTCTTTCAGATGTTTTTTAAAATGATTCAATTATATATATAATACTCAATGTAACTATTTATCAATTTAGTATCTATACTAATATATTTTACAAATATTCAGAAACTGATTCATTTTTTTTATATTTAGAAAACAATTTAACAATTTATCATATTTTAAATTATTTACATAATATGTTTGATATAAGAATTATGTGGGAAGAGTAATACTTTTCAGATAAAATTGATTGTTTATTTAAATTCAAGTCATGCTTGGGATAGGCATCAATATATGACAATTATATATTTATTTTTTAATTAAATTCATTCTTGACATAATATAAATGCTAAACTTAACATGGTATTTGAATTAATGAAGTTTAGCGCTATGAGAAATTGCAAGCAAAAATTTACCATTGATTTTGGTTTCCTTTCTCTTCATATCATGGCTAAATGTTAGATTATCACAATTTTAAATGAGTATCAGCTTGAATATATGGATTTTTTATAAGAATGAAATTCGAGTTTTATCTCCATTTTCATCAAATAATAAATATAAAAGTATATGCCCAAATATTTATTAAATAATATTTATAAAAAATAAAAATTAGAGCAAAACATACAATATTATAAAAGATTTATTATTAAAAGGAGTATTTTCTTACCTTAATGTCAAATGATAATAAGCAAATTATAGTTATATAAATTTTAAAATAACAATTAAATGAATTAAAGTGCTTTAATAATTTAAAATAAAGATAAATATGAAGAAAAAAATACAACGAATCTATATAAACACACCTCTCGCGATTGTACTAATTTAAACGTTCAATTGCTTCATGCTTGATGAATTTAAATATATCACTTGACATCGAAACAAGTTTAAATAATTGTGAATATAAATTTATTTATGGTAAGTGCAATATATATTATATATTATTAAAAAACATATCATATGCTATATAGTACCAAACACAAAATATGAGGACCATAAATTTAGATTATCATGAAGGACAGAATTTTGTCATGTCTTAGAAAAATTTACGACCCATAAGGGTTGGCAGCTAATCATGGTGTCCTATATTCATATTTAATACTAGTTTTGATGGTAACCAAAGATTATGATATATTAGCAAAACTGCAACAATATTTTAAATTTATTTTTGGAAGATGCTTGTCCTTTTCATTTCTTATTATACAATGTTGGTTTTCTTTACGACTTATATCTAATGGAAGACAATTGCAACTCATGTTTCATAAGATAAATTAAAAAAATATATATTCTGTACAACATATTATCTTGCGTTACCTTACACTATATTGTATTACAGAAAGTGGATATAATGGAAGCGTCATCTGCAGTAAAATAATTTAATCATAGAATCATACTTAAAATTGATTTACTTAAATAATACAATGGTATAATTAAGAATTTAAGATTATTTTATTTGGGAATTCAGAATCAATAGTGACAGTTAAAATACAATTTTGACTATCTACAGCATAATTAGGAATTTAAGATTATTTGATTTGGAAATTCAGAATCAATAGTTTAAATGAGACTATAAAGACTAATTTTTGTTTAGTGTTTCTAAAAATAGTTTTTAGTTTTTGAAAATTAAAAATATTGATAAGAGGTGTTTTTATCAATAATAAGTTACTCTCTCTGTAGATGTTACCAACACATCTCTCTTGACTTGTTATTCAGTTTTATTATAGTTTTCAAACAATATTTTTTTCCCAACTTCTTCTCAAAAGCAACTCTTAAAAATTAATTGCTAAAGAAAACTGTTTTTAAAAACTAAAAAACTAAATCAATCATGTCCTAATGTTTTTCTTTTCATAAAAAACGAGAATATAAAAGTTGATATTAAACAATAGGAACAAAATCTATCAACATGTTTGATAAAGAGGAATTGCAAGAAAACGTGAGAAAGGTAATAGAGATGTTGAAAATTTATCTCATTTGGTTGTGCAGATAAAAAGCGAGAGAAGAAAAAAATTGGAAGATTTACATTTGTAAATTTCTTCACTCGGAACAGTTGAGAATTTCAACCTTACTAATATCTTGCACTTAAAATAATTGACCATTGTTGTTGTAAACAATTGTCACATTGTATATTATAAGAATACTACTCATTTAATCAAACTAACCTAAATCCTTTATTTTCTTCAACTAAATATTTCTCACTTATTTTTCTCTTACATACTTCCATCTTTTTTTTTTTTCTATCTTTTGCATCAAACAAGACATAATTTATTAATATTTGCATACGGTTCTGTTGTATTATTATAACAATAAATAAACTAAAATAAATTTAACTCAATTTCATTAATCTTCAATTTTTTCTGCAATGCAAAAATTCTAATTTTCACTCATTTTTAGTCTCCTACTTTTTATTCATTTTCTTTTCCATTCTCCATCTTTCCATCACCAAATTCAAGTTGAGGTTTATTTTTGAGGAAGTTCTAAAGCAAACAAGTCAATTTCAAATTCACACTCAAATGATTAAAGCTATGTTCGAGACAACTTTAGCTCCAAAATTACGTTTGCACAAGAAACTCACCCCGCATTAGAAGTGCGTGCAAAATGTGCCGCTACAATTTAAACGGTAATTAAAAGATGCATAATTTCCATCAATCAAACAGGCATATGAAGTATACCAGTATCTAACTGATAACCTAATGACAGCAGACATGACTAAAGGTCAAAAGAATGGTAGTAATTAAACTAGGGAAAGACACACATTAAAGTAAAAGTTGCACAACAATAATACTAAGGGCGAAATGTCAATCTGAGTATTACATGACAGAAAACTAAGAAATCCCAGAAGATGTATGAGATAGTATAACAGAAATTGTTTCCCATAATTAGTCAGCTTCCCAGAATCACCAAACTCTCATGAAAATTCTCCCATAAGCTGCAGATATTCTTATTTTTTGAAACTCTTTAAGCCATCACACGGTTCATTCTTTTCGGGCAAAGATCCAAGTGCCAGGAATGCAGTAAACTAGGCTGTCAATAATCCCGACCCTTATACGGCATCTCCTGTAAAAAAAAAAAATTGGAAGATTGAGTTTCCAAAATACTGACCATGGAAGTTATCCTGGAAGTATGTCAAGGAGCTAAGTTTGTTCAAATGCAGATCAAATGTCTAATTGATGAAAAGTCCTGCTCCGTGTCTCTTACAAGGAAGGATGTCCAACATCGGCATATATTAAACCATTGAGATAACTATTTTTATCACGTGTCTTTCTCACACTAAGATACACAATTAAAAAATACACTAATGAAGCCTTCTAATCATAGTAATGGAAAAGGGGAAACGATGTTGGAATGAAAACCAGAAAAAAAGAATAAAAACTAAAATTTATGTGCAAAACATGTGAGTCCTTACAGGTTGGTAGCTTGGCACATATAAAACTTGCCTAGGATGACCCATAAGTTGTCCATACTGCAATAAGATAAAAATTTTAAATAGCTGAGACTATCTTTGACCGTTAAGAGTCACCAAAGAGAAACTACGAGTGAAATCCCACCTGTGGTCCATTTGGATGAAAATATGGTTGGGATGGCATTTGTGCCACTTGTGGATTATACATGACAGGTTGTGGCCCTGCAAAAGTAGTTCCAACCTGCAAAACATAAGCAATTTAATCAAACCGAAGTCAAAGGTTACCGGGTACAACTTCTCGACCTTACTATGAAAAGATAGGCCAATTTGGCACTTAACCAACAAGTTGAATAATACTATGATTTGCTTAAAATTTTTATCACCAAACGAAGACAGTCTCAAACCATGGTCTGCAGAGATGAGAAACAAGACAAGCAAGTATCTCTAACATTAATCCTTTTTTACATCCCATAACTAATCAGGAAATTCATGCATCTATAAAATAAGTTGAAGGACCAACCCAACCCAGTAATCATTGAAAAGTACACTAGAAGCACGCACCATTCCATTCAATATCAGTTCATGACAACTGCCAGAAATATTGTTAGACCTAGGCAGTCAATATAAATAAAACACACACTGAACGCCTAGAAGAAAACTTTATAAAAGAACTCCGTGAAAATATGAAAACACTAACTACAATAGTATAGTACATAATTTCCTGATTGCAGACGGACAATAACATTCCTTTAGATACTTACTCCAATTCCCATGGGCATGGCTGGCATATTTGGTACGGTAGATACAGTAGCTGGGTAATAGAAGGAACCATCAGACACTGGGGACCGGGGCCTAGGATGTGCTTGGGATGGCATAAAACTCTTTGCATTAGGGTTGAGTTTGAACTCCTGACAACAACAAAGGGGAAGCTCTGAGAAATGACAATAATATTAAAAATAAATAAATTGTATCTACCTCAAAATAAAAGATCAGCAGTCGTAGGTGCAATTTCCAACTTTATAAGGTCAATCTTGCACTTTCTCACCTTGGCATATGGATTCAGAGTTGACTTTTCCGAAGACAGGGAACCAACCGAAGAACTTGGTGATAGACCAGGACCAGAGGTTGATGTACAACTACCTAGTCTTCCACGTGCAATTACAGACTTTGTTTCCCCAACCGACACAATTTCTTCAGGAGTCTTTAATAAAATATGATTAGAAGGGGCACAGGAGGCCCCATTAGAAGATAACCCCCCTTCATCAGAACCATCTTTCTTGAACTCAAGTGATGACTGTAAATCTGCACGAAAAATTGCCAATATCAGAGAAATATAATACATAATAAAAGAACTAATCAATGAAAAGCAATTTCAACGGCAGGTGAGAGCTTCAATTCAGAAGCATTATCAAATCAAGAACTGACAAAAAAACTTCAATACTTCCTTCATAATAAACAGAACAATCACTTAAATGACAGTGGTTAGGTTACATCCACATTAGTTTCAGGCACAGTGCTTTCGATCTAATCAATTCGGGGAGCTGAGAAAGAAACTACACAAACCCTGAGATTTTGACAGTTCGACATCCTCAGCTTGCTGCATCAATTAACAGTAAAAAAATAAAGAAAAAGAGAAAGATGAGATTTAAGATTTTATGGCTATCTCGTGAGATATTTGAGCAGATACGATATGAGTTGTAACTCTGACTCACTGTCCAATTTTCTTCCACAGTATTATCATTGGCTCCATGTAGGTTATTAGCTGAGTTCTCCTGAATCCTGTCAGTTGGATTAAGAATTATGATAATGTTTAGGCAGGGTGTCAGTTGGATTCAAAAGCCCCTTGAGCAGAGAGATTACAATAATTACGATGAATAAAATAGTTATATAAAGAAAACTGAAAAAAGAAAAAGAAAAAAGTCAACAAATACCTGCTTTCCGAAAATGAGCAACTCTGGGCAGGGTGTTCAGATGCTAACTGCTTAGCATGATCATTAGAACCAGAACGACATAAATCCATACCAGTACTTGACTGGGATAACTCGGAGTGATCCTGAGCATTGAAGCAAATGAAATATCAAGCTAAATTTAGGAAATTAAGAAATTACTTTATAAGGAACAAGGGAGGAGAAAGCAAGAGTATGAATAAAAAGGAACATCTTATTACTTTGTTTTGGACACAATTTAAAAAATTTGTAATGTGTTTAAATGTTAAACTAGTACTAATTTCAAAAACAGAAGGAAGGAAACATTTAGCACACTTCCAAGCAGAAATTATACACAAAAATTATAATAACTCAACAAATATAAATCAAATGTCGCCTGTTTAATGGTGATACTTTATCAATAGTACTAGCACAAGAGTTGCTACATTGAAACTTCACCTTCCCCCATATTAGGCTGGAATTTAGGATATTAACACACCCAAAATTGGATTTGGATATACTGCGTTTGTCAAATCCAAGATCCTTAGGGTTTGGGTGGGGTGAGGATGAAAGATCATGAATAGGTGGTTGAAACACGGGTATTGAAAATATAACAGGGCTTCTTTACATATAAAATACAACAAGTAATTAAAACATGTAATATAATACCGCCAAATATCAAGATCCTTAGGTGGTTGAAACACTCATAATTTGAAGCCATGAGGGGAAAAAATAAGAGGTCAAATAATTACTATAAAATTCCCATAACAGATAAATCATTTACGCAGAAACATGATTAGCCTCCCAAACAGCCAACAAACTCTTCCCGTTATGACATTCATACCCTAGTATTCAGTACAAGATAGGACACCAGTAACATTCAAAGTGACAAATGATTTAGAGTATAGACTAACTAAAATATAACTGGTTGAGGAGGTACCACAGAGGAGAAATTTGCCCATGTTTGAGCTCCATCACCTGGTCTCTTGATGACTAAACCATAAATATTATCAAACCTTTCAGAATTGTTTGAATCCAACAACTTATCCTCATTTTCGTCATATCCAATATCATCAACAATGTTACCCCTATAGACTGAAGAGAATCTGGTTTCTTCATCAATATCAAAGTTATGGTAAAGGCCTCTTTCCTGTTGATAAAAATCAGTTTGAGGGATCCAAATAGATAATTAAATAAAAAGTTACACAAATTCACAAAAGGAGAAAAGCCATTGAAGCCACAACAACCTCTGCTAGATGGAGATCTTGGGTTTCCTCACCCTCAATTTCTCTTGCAATTCTTAAAGCTTGCTTTTCCAACTCTCTTGTCTGGGGCCCTTTTTCAAGCTTTGTTGTATATAACTCCTCATTGAATGTGCTCTTTACACCGAATAACATTTTGTTTGTTTCAAACTGATCCCATCCCCTTAAAAAAATATAAAAACAGAAGATATGTTAAGATTGAAATAAGAAACCTTGAATGTAAAGATTGTTAGTAACAACGTCAGATACTTAATTGATCCTTATCTTTTTAAGTAAAGACCAAGCACAAAATCCCTATTTCCATTTTGCTATATCAGAATAGTTCATTATGCCAATATATTTTCAATAATTCGACCAGGAACATTTCTTAGCTTCCATAATAGCTCCTAGACATCTACTATCTGTGTCTTAGATCATATGTTCAATAAACACTTGAATTTAGAGATGGCAAAAAATCAGTGAGTATATTCTAAACTGATGTATATGTATATGTATGCACCACCCACCCACACACACACACACATATATATAAAAAGATGAATACAAGTATATCTCAAAGCGGAAGGCTGCAACCTATGTTCCTTAACCTAAAGCTAGGTAGACCCAAAAACAACTTTTATATAAGTTGTACAACAAAACAACATCAACTATTTCAACACTCCCCTCAAGCTGGAGCATATAAATTGTATGCATCAAGCTTGGAACATATAAATTGAAGTATAGGCTCTCTTTAAGACTTAGTTAGACACTTCATTAAAGATACCAACTTACATGTCAAAGTAAGTACATCGACAAACTAAATTTGGTGCTCGCCAAAGAGAAAGGTAGTGGCCGATGACAAAGGACAACAAGTAAATGCAATGACGAGCACTAGTTTGGTCGTCGCTAATTGTGATGAGTAAGACCACGTACTTGTCAAAGTAAAAGGACATTGACCAGTGACGGACAACGACCAGACAGTTGTGAGTGACTGTAATTTACCAGAAAATTACTAATAGAGTGGAATTGACCTGTTCTAATACCAACTTGAATTTAGATATGGGCAGAAATAAAAGAGTATATTCTCACTTGATGTATATGTACATGTGTGTGTGTGTAAAGATGAGTACAAGTATATATATCTCAAAGTAGAAGGCTATGTTCACCTAAAGCTAGGTACACCCAAAAACAATATACCTATATGTAAACCGTAAAAGGTTCATATTACAGTTTCTCAGCCAACTTAAAGAATAACAGAGGAGACTGATGAGCATGCATCTAGGCATCAAGCCTTCAAGGAAAAAAAAAACAATTCTGTTTCTGAAGAAAGCAGCCTAGTGCTATGAAGTTTGTTCTATGTGTGGGATCCACTGAAAGCAACCCTATCATTCATGAAAGAAAATTTTTAGGTATAACAAGAGAAATATAAAAGCACCTATTCCAAGGGCCATCAAAGATATTTTCCAGTTCAGGGCATTCTGGATCATCTTCATCAGGTACCCATCGCTGTAATTCTCTGCCTGTCTCTACATGTCGAGGTTGAGATATTACTGAATCAACCATGATCTCATGATGCATGTCATACTGAGGTGCACTAGTTTGGCCATCTCTGAAAACAGAAACATCCTGCCAAAATGGTGAAGAAAAAACATTTTCAGCAAACAAACTGACAGCGTGTTCAATGCAACTTCACCTAATCCTAAAGAGCTGAACTAAAACTTTCCCAACACCATTCATTACTATATTGATTAATTTTGAGTTATTTTTTTTTAAACAACATAGAATTTAAACTTGAATTACTATCATGATTTTCTCAGCACACAGCAAATATATGAAAGGCAGCAACCTTTGCTATAACTTGTACAAGGTCACTGGAAGGTATAATTAAAGTCTTAGAAGGAGCTTTGCTGAAAGATTCTACACGAAATCTCTGTCCTTGCAAGGAGCCATCCTTTGTCAAACAAGCCATTTTCAAAATGATTCCTAAAAGAACAGTAATGAGAAGCAAAAATACGAAAAATTCTATACGATCTATAAAGATATTAATTAAAACTAGAAGCTGCAATAGATTAAGCACTAAAACAAGAAAAATATCATTGTCATCAATATAAACGAATTGATCATACAAGCATAACAAAACATACCATAATCTTTGTCAGTATTTGTTGCATGAAATATTCCAGAGTATATAGATCCATTTTTCACCTGGGCTTCCACATGCTGCCCAATAAGGCATGATGTTAAATATACTAGTCGATCATGTGAAGGACTCTCATGACTACCACCTTTATTGTCAGGCACTACACCTGTAATCATAAATATCAGCAAAGTAACAGGTAATATAGAAAATAATAAAAATGACAGATCTGAAGTTCACCTGTACTTGCTAATCTGCTGCTGGCATTTGACTTTCCAGAGGGGATCTTATAATCAGACTTAGTTGCCCCTTCTTTCTCAGATTTCCGACGGATGTAACCATTAGATGATTTAGGCTGCCCAATTTGTTCCAAATTCATCCTCACCCACAGCCCTTGTTCCACTAATCTAGAATACTTAGGAAGTCAGTTTTCAAGACTTCATTCTATAAAAAGATGGCAAATAAAAGGAACACACATATTTATAAAACAAAAATCTCCAAAGACTGAACAAACATTACAATGCAGAAGCGTAAAAATAAAATAACCACAGAGAATATATGCAATCCAGACACAGGTACAATACAGCACATAAAAATTCAAGATATGATACAGACTATTTATGTTAGCATGAATTGAAAAAAAAAAAAAAAAAAAAAAAAAAAAAAAAAAAATACCAATGTAAAACAAAATATAGGCATTCTGTGAAAATTTTGAAATTAGTAAAATGAAGATGAAAATACATGTGTATAAAATAACCATAGTATTTTAGTTAATTTCATATGCTCACTCCAGCCTCTCTTTAGTCATGAAGGATATACCATAAAAATCCTATTTCCTTTTGCTACATCAAGAGCATAGTCTCAATCAATTGTGTGCCAATGATCTTTTAATAATTCCTTTCGCAATATTTGTTAGCTTCCACAAATGATTATCTGAAAGCTCAGAACTATACTTGAAGCAACAGAAGAAAACAAATAGAATACCTATAAACTCAGACAATCTTTATTAAAATCAGATCCATAACAAAGTTTAGATAATTATAGATAGCGAGGTGAATGAACCCTAACCAGAATTATGGATCCAGAAGTCATCCAGAAATACAGGAAGTACATGTCTATAAAGATGTTTTATTTCTTGATCTCCAGTTTTTATTCAACATACCCAATATGAAGTGTCGATAATGAAAGGAGAAATGTTGTCAATGAAAAATGGAGAAAGATATCATTCTAAAATCTACTACTTACAGCTGGACACTTCTAAAGAAATTTCTTGTTGTATACTAAAAATGTGGGGTACTAATAAAGGCAACTAACAGAGTCCGAATGGGAGTCAAAGTGTTAAGAAAAACTGATATTTATTCCATTCACATATTATTTTACAAAGAGCAAGCAACCTATTCCAATGGCCATCAAATATGTTTTCCAGTTCTGGGCATTGTGGATCATCTTCATCAGGTACCCAGGGTTTCAATTCTCTCCCTAGCTCAACATGACGAGATTGAGATATCAATGAATCAACCATGATTTCCTGATGCATATCATGGTGAGATTCATTAGCTAAAGCATCCCTGCCAATAGCAACATCCTGCCATGATTGAAACACGAATAATATTATCAGCAAAAATGTGAAAAATATGTTAAAAGCTACTTCTCCTAATCTAAGTTCACCAAAATTATTGCTGAGTATACAGCATTCCAACAAAAAACCTTAGCTTAGTAACTACCACATTACAAAAGACATTGCAAATAGTTAAAAAGTAGGAAACCTGTGCTGTAACTTGAACAAGGTCTTTGGCAGGTATAATTAAAATCTTCACAGGGGGCTTGCTGACAAATTCTGCACCAGATTTCTGTCCTCGAGACGAACCATCTTTTGTTAAGCGAGCCATTTTCAAAACGATTCCTATAATATGATGATATCATAAAATTAATCATGAAAAGCAGCAGAAAGTTTATTCAGTTAGTGATCTAGAACAAGCCTAGTAAAATCCCAGTTAAGCAATAACTCCTAAAACAAAGTCTTGTTAAAAAAAGACAAATCCTAACAAAAATACAAAAATATTCCAAAATGGGATAATTTCCTTAAATAGCATGCTGATCGAAATACAAGATAATAGTCTTCCAGATACAACCAAAATCAATAAAAACTGGGAGAAATGTGTTTTTAATCCCTAGTGAGTAAAAATTAGTTTTTGTAGTTATACTTTTAAATCGATGAAAACAATACTCAAACTACTTAAAATATGTGATTTGTGTGCCTCCATATGTGATTTTGTCACCAACAAAATTAGTTCGGAGGGACAAAAATCTATTTTCAAAAGTTTGAGGACAGATTTCATCGATATGAATGTATAAATACTAAAACCAAGTTACAGAGACTAAAACACATTTTTCCAATAAAAAACTAAAACAGAACGTACCAAAATCTTTGTCTGTGTTTGTTGCATGAAAGACTCCAGAGTATGTGGATCCATTTTTCACCTGGACTTCCACCTGGTGCCCAATAAGACATGTTGTTACATATACTAATCGATCATGTGAAGGACTCTCGTAATTGCCACCTTTACTGCCAATCACCGCACCTTTGACAACAACCAAAACATATCAACATTCAGAATGTGGCAACAAATAAACAATAATACATTACACAGCTCCGAATTTTACCTGTATTCGTTAATCTGCTGGCATTTAATTTGCCAGATAAGGTTTTATTCTCAGATTTAATTGCCCCTTCTCTTTCAGCTTTTCGGCGGCCATATCCATTGGAGGATTTGGGCTGCCCAGCTTGTTGCATATTCATCCTCACTTACAGCCCCTGCCCCTCTAATCTGAGAATGATAACAAAAGAAAAAAATATATATATACTCATGAGAAAAAAAAGCCAAAGATTTTACATGAGATTCAAGGCAAAATTTATGAAATCAAGCTGATTTTCTAAAAGAACATTACAGAAGAAGAACTGCCGCTGATGGTAATAGCGTTATAGTTATGCTAAGTTGTCAAAGCTATATGGTGGCCATTGGATACAAGATAAATCACCCTTAGATTTATGGTGGATTTCTATGTTGAAGCAAGTTGCATTTCTAAAATGGAGGTAAAATTCAATAAACACATCAAAGATGCAACTGTGAAAACAGAGAAAGAGAGAAATGAAGAGCCAAAACAGAAAGGTGGGGGAAGGGCTTTCTTTATCTTCAAACTATCAGATAGAGCGGTCTTTCAGATTTTCAAGAGGAGTTGGGAGAAAGAGAGCTGTGAAACAGTGTCAGATAAAACAGATCCAAGTTTGTCTGGTATGGTGCAGAGCACCTTGTGCTTTTTTTTCTTATAAATTCTAGAATTCTCTACCTCGGCAAGCCAAGTGTAGGAATAAATTAAATTCTATGCCATAAGTCACGAAAATGAAATTTTTCAAGTGCTTGAATGAAATGAACAAGTCTATTTCTAAAATATAAGGCAATTAGGACAGCAATTTTTTTGCCTATTAGAGTTGAATTATGCTTCATTCAAATTGAACGCTCTTCAAACAACGCATATGCAAGTTGATAAAATCAAATCAACATTTCAAAAATAATTTTGTAAACAAATTTTTAAAATTAAACCTATTTTTTGCTGAATAATTAAATACTGTTCATATGGTGACAGGAGAATGGTGTAGGTACAGTATAGAAGTTCATGAGTATGTAATTTGTTCCTTCTTACATTATTATCACAAGTCTACTTTTAAAGTGTACATAAGATGGTATACTCAGCATGTCAGATTATGGTTGTTGAGAGAACACAGTAGTCATCTGTGCATTAGTTAATACATATGGGGATTGGACTTCACTTTGCCGATATAATAGCCACTACGTCCTTTGATATTCTATAGTAGATTTAGAAGATATAAATAAGAACTTTCAATTAGAATAAATCCTCAATTTGCTTGATAAGATCCTTCAGAAAATCACATATAAAGCAGTTCATATATGATATCCAATTTGGTGAGCTGGAAAATGCAAAACCACTGAATAATTTCCAATCAATAACTAAACAATTTTAAAAATCACCTGTGACTAAATTGAAATTTCTAAATGGTATTTAGTGAGGCTGACATGACACATGTTAAAAAATAAACCGCAAAACATCTGACTCACTGGAAGAGTAGAGAAACAGGTGGAAAGTATACATTTCGATATACTTTACAGTAATTGTCATCACAAAATAATATTCAAAGGCGCTTAAACTACATTATTAAAAAATAGAAATTACTCGGAACAAATTTGTAGCGTCAAAAAGTTACAAGAAACATCAAAAGTTCAGGCTAGAGATTGACGGGAACAAAATGCCACCCACACAAATGACTGTTACTGCTATTTCCAAGAAGCACATAAAGATCCTTGCATTATACATTATACATATTACAAAATCAAAGAAATTACTCGGATAACAGCAAACAAGCCTGGATCAATGAGAAACTCGTGTTTTGGGGGGGAATTTTTACCCAATTACCTCTTATTCTTCCCCGCCCCCTCTTCCCCGTTCCAATCACAGCCAAAGTACTAATATATGTCTACCCTCGCTCGTTTATATCAAGAACCCTTTATAAATCAGAAACACACATTGGCAAAGATTCTATGAGGACTTGCAGATTGGGAACGTCCCTAACTCCGTTCCGATCCCCCGACGCATACGTGTTATTTGGCATCCGCTCCCTACATTGCAAACTTATTTGAAGCTCTTTTTCTTTCAGAAATACAAGATTTACCGAAATTTCAAGTATTCCAAACCCTAGAAGAAAGAGAAAAATCAGAAACTGAAGTCCCTGGGTTTTATACTAGGCCATATGGAAACCTATCCTAGAGTACAACGATTGGAAGTTGATGTTAGAACTCGAGATTCGTTGGGCGTAAACTATCGCTAGTCCTATTTACAGTTCCCAAGGCGGAAATAAATCTTCCGGTGTGGTCCTTCTCAAGAAACTGCGGCTTCTCCTAAGGTGGAAACCCTAATTTACGAGCTGTTTTTAAGAGGATCAAAGCATGCACAGAAATAAATAGCAAGAAGAGAGGTATTGGAGATAGAAACCGAAGGAGGAAAAACGCAAGAAAGGAATTGAAAACGAAGTAACGCACCTGTAAGAGGTCGATCAGAACCTAACTGACGGATACCGGCAGAGGTTGAAAAGAGGAGCTAAAGAGGGAAGTTGTGTCGGTTAGGGATTGATTGTGACGATTGAGGTGCTGCTCCGGTGGGAGGGCGCCGTGGCCGGACGAGGGGACGGAGAGAGAGAGAGAGAGAGAGAGACGGCGGATGAGTTCCGTTCCGTTAGGTTCTCTCGGTGTGATCGAGAGAGAGAGAGAGAGAGAGAGTGGTTTTTGAGATTTTGAAGAGAGAGCGCAACAAAGGAGAAACACCCAAAAGACAATCAAGAAATGATCTGCTGTGGTTGGAGTATCCTGCGCCTCTTTCTTGTATTATTATTACATGTATTTCTCTGTATAACAGTTTTTATAATTTGCTTTTTGTCCGAATATTAATCTAATTATGGTTTATTTCATAAAGATTCATCTAATCTGTTTAATAGTATTTTTTTCATATATAGGTATTCAATTCATCCAAAGGACAAGTATTTAACTTATGGAAACTAATAAAAGTAATTAAATATTATTAGTTTCTCTTAAAAATTTATTAATTTTAATTATTAATAATGTCATAAATTCAAATATTAAATATTTTAAATTGTAATTATATTCGACAGCCTTTCTTAATTTAATAAATTATTTTTCAAGAGATAATAATGATTTATAATATTAATAGTCTAATAAATACATTCATTCTCACGACAAACGGGTAAGAATCTCGTTTATATTATTCGCGATAAACTAATGTATAAAAATTAACAATTCTGTATTTACAATGATTATATATTCTTTTATTTAGAGAAAAAGTGTTCTAATTTGTTTTTTATATATAAAAGCGCAGTTATGTATTTTGATTACTTATTTTTTTTATTTTCTGAACTGAATTTTAAACATATATTTCTTGAATCAAATTTTGAAAACATAATCTCTAATAAAAATTATTTAGTAACTCTATAAAAAAACTTACTTTGTTTTATAAAAGCATGTGTTATAAAAACGATATTTATTTTTAGGTTTTTTTTAAGAAAACAGTTGTTTTTAAAATAAATGAGATGTTTCATACCTTAATTGAATTTTAATAAAAAATTTAAGAGTAAGTTATTTCATGAATCTGAATTTTCGTTTATGTATGATTATTTAAACAGATTATTTTAGCTTCGACATGTCCTTTCATACAATAACTGATTTTTTTTTTCACTCGAACAGAATTCGTTATCGTTGGGATCATTTTTTTGGCAAACTTTCTCAAACAAAAATTAATTAGATTATAACCAATTATGAAATTAATTAATTACAGTATAATTAATTAGTAAAATAATTTAATATTTGCAGTTTAAATAGTAGATACAATTTGATAGAAAAAATAGAGTACAAGAAAATAAGTTATGAAAATGAAAAATTTCAAGTGCTTGAATGTAATGAACAAGTCTATTTCTAAAATATAATGCAATTAGGAGTGTAATTTTTATGGCTATTATAGTTGAATTATGCTTCATTCAAATTGAACACACTTCAAACAACGCATATGTAAGTTGATAAAATAAAATCAACATTTCAAACAACGCATACATTGCGAACTTATTTGAAGCTCTTTTTCCTTAAGAAACACAAGATTTACCGAAATTCCTAGTATTCCAAACCCTAGAATAAATAGAAAAATCAGAAACTGAACTCCCTGGGTTTTATGCATATCAAATTTATCGTTTTTTAGTACAAATTATATTAACATTTTTTAATGATTAAAGATGTTGGATTATATTGTATTTTATACAATTAAAAAAAATTATTGTAAAAAAAAGGCATAACAAGAATTTGAAAAGATACATATAGATAATACTAAGATTTTAGTGTCATTTTTATGTCTTGGTCGATTACTTTTCGATATCGAAACAGAATTATTTAGATTATAACAGAATCGTAATAAGAAAAAAAATATGCTCTAGAACATAATTTAAGTATGTAAATTAGAAAGTGATTAGTAAGATATGAGATATGAAAATAGAAAAATTTGAACAAAATTTAGCCGTGAAAAAAAGACCAGAATTAGAATTGAGTAAAAAAAAAATTGGATAACACAAACAATTTCACTTTTGATAAGTCCTTAAAATTATCACACGAATTTTAATAAATTTATAATAAATAAAATGATTCAAGAAAAAACCTAACAAAAAATATTTCACTTTTAAATAAATTATATAAATTAATTTTAGAATATTAAAAAACATATAAAAGATAAATAAATTATCAATATCGTAAAATAAACTGTTTTTATGATAAAGAAACTTAAGATTTTGATTCGATAAACATTTTATTATATTATGACGACCCTAACATATTCCTTACGGAACCTATTTTAATAATAAGAAAGTGCACTTGCCTTGGCCAAAAGAGCAATCCCAAACTGCTTCAAGCATTTAAAATGGCACTTAAAGTATGATAAATAAATGATTCTTTCACTCAATACAGATAAATATTGTAAACATTTGTTTTTGAATGATTGAATATCTTCATGACTTGTATCACTTTGCTTGCCTTTTCATCTTCTGTATTGGGCTGAATTTTGTAAAGCCCAAATCCAATTTCCCTGTATTTATTTACTATTTCTGCATACAATTCATCTATGAGAATGGGGAATCAGCAGCTACAATTTATCTATTAGTTTTCAGATCCATCATATGATCTCAAAGTTAAAATACCTTATAACCCAAAATTCAGAGCAGTTCTTGAGGTCCTTATTTGATTATTTTTTGGATTGCTTTGAAACGTTCATAATCGACAATAATAAGTTCTCTAAATTTGCCATAATAATCAGTAAAATAATGATGTCAGCAGATTTTATTTTTGGTAATAAATAACTAATATAAGTTGTCAACCCTTGCTAAATTTATCTCCCATTTTCAACATATAATCTAGATGAATCAACTTTAAATCTCAAGTACCCATTTTATATATATATATATATATATATATATATATATATATATATAATATTCATATATTATATAATTTTTGTGTGATCTCATATAAATTTCGTCCTTATCCTTTTACTTTAACAAATCAAACCAAAGAAATATTAAGTTTCAACTTTTCGGTTGCCCTACTTCCCCATCCTATCAAATTTTGATACCATTGTGAAATTTTGACTCATGAATAAATAAATAATATGAATGACCAACAATTGCTATAACAATCACTGTCTTCTTTTTCAACCATACAAGTTAGACCATGTCCAGACGCCTTCACACGTTTTCCTGTAATTATGGGTTGAAAATAATTTTGACGAATTTAGATTAAAAAAATAATTATATTTTTTAGTCGTGTCAATTTCATCTCGTATGTTAGATTCTTTTAGAAGAATCTGTAAATAGAATGCTCGTACTGTGACTTTTTTTTCACTCAGCAAATAACATTTTAGGTAACTTAATACAATTTTAGTTCATGTTTCTGTAATTTGATGTCAGATTCAAACCATTGATATTTAAACATGCAGCCATGAAAAACAATTGTGAATATTTAGCACATATAGACGACAAAATCATTCATCATACATTATAGACACAATGCACATGGTTATGTACCCTTTACTACAGTTGACAAATCAAAGTTGACCCACAAAAATCAACACATAACATTCTAGAATGCATTCAAATTTTGTGTTGAAACATTCAAACTTAATTTTCAACAACGGACACTGCACGGCAAGGTGGCAGTATCACTATAAATACACCCCTAACTCAGTTGTTGATCCTCAATCAAATTGGTACTATCTGATAGTTTCACCCTCAAAAATGGAAAACAAATTGCTCTTCGTTCTTGTGGCAATGGCCCTTGTTACGGTTCCAAAAAATGTGAGTGCTCAGAACTGTGGGTGTGCTGCAGAGTTATGCTGCAGCCAATATGGGTATTGTGGTGAAGGTGAAGCATACTGTGGGACAGGGTGCAAGGAGGGTCCTTGTACTACAACATCAACTCCCTCTACCACCAACAACGTTAATGTTGCAGAAATTGTCACAACAGCATTTTTCAACGGCATAATTGATCAAGCTGATTCTAGCTGTGCCGGCAAGAACTTCTACACACGAGATGCTTTCCTCAGTGCCCTCAATTCCTACACTGACTTTGGCAGAGTTGGTTCCGAGGATGATTCCAAACGCGAGATTGCAGCTGCTTTTGCCCATTTCACCCACGAAACTGGACGTAAGAATTACCATTATATATAAAAATTAAAAAAATCTTTTTTTTTCTTGTCGGTTAAGTGTTTGTTGAAACAATTTAAGAACTTCAACCAACATGGTCACATAAACTGAGGTTGTTTTACGAAGTTTCTAACTTGAGATTCTGGGTGCAGATTTTTGTTACATCGAAGAGATAGATGGTGCAAGCAAGGACTACTGCGACGAGGACTCGATTGCGCAGTATCCGTGTTCTTCCAGCAGAGGCTACCACGGTCGTGGGCCCATCCAATTGTCTTGGAACTTCAACTATGGACCAGCGGGACAGGCCAACAATTTCGATGGATTGGCGGCGCCCGAAACGGTGTCGAACGATGTTGTCGTGTCTTTCAAGACAGCATTGTGGTACTGGATGCAGCACGTGCGGCCTGTCATAAACCAGGGCTTCGGTGCAACCATCAGAGCCATCAACGGTCAACTTGAGTGTGATGGTGCCAACCCTGCAACTGTTCAGGCACGTGTTAATTACTACACAGAATACTGCAGACAATTAGGTGTTGCCACCGGTGATAATCTCACTTGCTAAATTCATGATGTTTTATCATTATACACTATACTGTGAATAAATGGTATCATTTTACTGAACAGTTGAAGGCTTGTTGCCTCACTTTATCTCATTATTGTATTTGTATTTGCTCTTGTGGAGTAAAATAAAAATAGCACTGCTTTTTGCTTTTAGATTTTTATTTTTGTTTTTATTTTATTAATCATAGTCCACCATGAATTTTCTGCAGTTTTAGTCATTTACCTTCTCACACAGACAACTACTATAGCAATCATGAAAAAAAAATATTCAAATATAAAGAAAAGATGAAGTACGAAAATGATATTTCATTTTCTTGTAATTTAATAAAAAGATAGGATTTTTCACGAAACTTACAAAGTCCTATACAGTAGATAATAAGACTACTAAAAAAACACCAAAGGGCGTAATCAAAAGAAAGGAAAATGATATAAATACAGAAATAAAACTGTAATTATTTATTATTATTAATATTATTAAGCGGATAAGCCAAGAAAAATGGAGAGTGCAACGCCGAGGGAGTAGGCTCCGACGAAGGTGCCAACCAACTGAGGAGGGGGGCGAGTGACGGCGCCGACGCCGACGATCCCGGCCACGCCGACGGGGAGGCGCACCATGAGCGCTTTGGAGGCGGCGGCGACGACGGCGTCGGTGTAGAGGTGGTAGGCCCATTTTTTGAAAAGGGGGAGCGGGAGGGTGTCGTCGTCGGGATTTGGAGGGAGGAGGCGGAGTGCGGCGTCGATTTGGGTGCGATCGGGTGGTGCTGGGACCCACTTCCGGAGGAGCGCGTGTGTGGCGTGGGAGTGGATGTAGTCGGAGGCGGTTTTGAGTTGGTAGGGAAGCACTCCTTGGAAAGCGTGCTGTGTGAGAGCGAGGCAGTGGGAGAAGGCCGAGTCGCATACCGAGTCAAAATCGCCCGAGTTTGACAAACTATTCTCCACTCTCTTTGACGCCGATAAAAATGACCCCATCGCGCTCCTCTCTACAATTTTCTTCAAGCTACCTTTTTTTATTTCACACAAAGGAATTGAATGAACCTCTGACTGATAAATACTAAGACAGTTCAATAATTTAAATGATGACATTGTAATATTTTTTTATGAATAATTATTATATGAGTTCAAGAAACTTAGTAGAAAAAAAAACAAGCTGCATTTAAAAAAGTATTATTGAAAATTATATAGAATATATAATATAATTAGGAAAATTAAATTGTGGAAAAGGTATTTTTGTTAAGGAAGAGCATTTGTGAGACTTGTTTGAAAATGATTTTGAGAGTCTCTGAGAGGGTGGCGCTATGGGGTTTAGAGCGGCGGTTTTCAATCTCAAATTTGAATTACAACAGAGCAGTGACGGTGTGCGGCCTCCGTTCAAGCTACAAAGCGCGGCGGCGCACAAGGATACTCTCCAAAGAAAGCATTCAAGTGATTCACGCTCTTAAACTCACTAAATCCCCCGATCACGTTCTCAATGCCAAACTCTCACGCCTTTTGAAACCTGACGCCTTAAACCTGTTCGACGAATTGCTAAGACAGAATGAACTCAGTTTATCCCTCAAGGTAACTCACACTGTCTCTTTCATTTTCAATATTCATGACTTCCTTTTATTTGTTTTCGTAATTCAATTTGTAGAGTAGGTTTTCCACTTTATTCGCGAGGAGGTGGGGCATGATACGCTGCTGCAACTCTACGCCGACATGATTCTGTTGCTCGGAAGAAACAAGAAAATCGACATGGCGGAGGAGCTCTTCTCTCAAGTTTTGGAGAAGGGATTGAAACCGGACACGAGGATGTGCGGTGAGATGATTGGGGCGTATTTGCAAGCTGGGATGACGGAGAAGGCGATGGAGATATACGGGTCCATGAAGGAATGGGGTTCTTCACCCGATAAATTCACTTTCACTGTACTGATTACAAATTTAGAAAGAAATGGACAACAGCAACATCAACAACTGGTGGAGTCTCTCAAACAAGACTGTCTTCAGTATGTGGAGTTCCCTGATAAATTCCTTCAACAACTTCAACAAGATAAAGTATGATTATGCATACGTACTTCATTCGTGGGCATATAATTTTTCTCTATAATTAATAATAATTATTATTATCATGTTTGTTTTTTTTTGTGTTCAGCCCAAAAAGAGACGTGTCGATCTTGTATGAAATTTTGCAGCTTCTGCTTCAGGGTGGTGTTGGTGGCACTTGTTTGCAGCGAATTATACTATTAATCTTGAATTGAAATTCTTATATGCTCTTGGCATGTAGAAACATTATTATTATTTGTACCTCATAAATCTGATGATCCTTTCCCGAGTTATAAGTGGTGTTTGTGATATTGATTTGAAAATTGGATTTTTTTTTTTTTTTGAGAAAAAAGTTTTTATACATTAATATCAGGTTGTGGGAGGACGAAAATACAAACAATCTTGTTGAAACAAACTTGTATTTAACTCTTCCCTTATATCATTAGAAATCTGATTACTCTGTGTGTGTGGATTCCCTTTTCAATGCAGTCCAATTCCTTAGTATAATTGAATTTGAAAACTATATGCTATGAATTCTACCAAGAAATGGCAAGGAACTATCATGGCCAGCTGACGTTACTAGAATGTGCATACATAAAATAATTAATACAATAAAAAGCCTCTCTCTCTCTCTCCTGATTATTTTTGTCTCTCCTTTACAAGATATTACAAGGCAAAATACAGGTAAAAATTGGTCAAAAAAATTAGTTCATCTCACACGAAAGGGGAAAAGCGTCGGATGGGAAGTGAGGAAAGAACCAGAAAACTAAGTGACTAATACAGAAAAATCACAACTGCCTGCTTGCTCAGTTAGCTAAATGGCTCGGAGAGTTGTTGAACATGCTGTGCCTCATAAACGCACGAGAAAGTACCATCTCGAGCTCCTGGTGCGTCCAGTTCTTAGTTGGAAGGTGTTGAAGGAACATTACCAACTTTTGGAAATCAAGCTTCTGGAGCTGTTGTGACCACTGATAAAACAGTCATAGAGATTAGATGATATTCATTCTCTACTAAACATAATCAATATCACTGATAAAACATAATATATATTTATTCTAAAATGACTATACTATAAATGGTGACAGAAATAGAATACATAAACAACCCAATAAACCATACTTAGGAAAAGCATAACTAGATTATGTGCTTTGAAGTGAAAACAGAAACCAGAGAATATACATTTATTTAACTGTATGTAGAACGTCTCCTACTAGACCCGAGGACTGACAAGAAAGGGTAAGATGCTGAACATCAACTTACTGGAAGTTTATGTAACTTGGCATCCTAAAGGGAACCTAATAAATAGCGAATGCACAATAGGATATTAACACTGATAGGACCTACCTAAATGAAGAAACAAAAATCTAACTTAGAGCTTCTCATTAATCTTTAGTTTACTTATGGCCACCATAACCATTAATCATCCGTCACCAAGTTATGCCAGATTATACAGTAAGATAACATAATAGATCACAACTGTGTTTTTTGATGGTTGTTAAAATGCACAATATGACCGAAAGGGATTTCTAACAGCATAAAAGTGTTGCCAAAGACAAGTGTTTTCTGGCAAACAAAAATGAAAATCATAATTACCATTACCTACTGCAATGTACCAGTAGGGGGAAAGACGTACAAAAATGAACCAACAAATACTACCCCTCGGCATCTTGGCTACAGAATGAAATGTAATTCAAATAACTTGCTTTGGTGAAAAGTCCAAAGTAAGTTGACTCACCGTTAGAAGAAAACTGGCAAATACATACACAAGGAAGTCTGGTAAGGCATCTCCTTCAGCTAGATACGTGTCCCAAAGACGTGTGACCAAATGGAAGGGTATCTAATTGCAAAAATCAGAAAACAGAGTTAGCATAAGCATAAATTTTGCCACTTTGTACTACCTAACTCCTCTACTGACAAAATTTACAAGTTCTTGAGGCTTGAGATGCAGCCAGTTTATAATATATGCATGAAGTTCTTCTTGGGAAAAGACTACTGCACTCTATGAGAAAAAAAAATAGTTGAAAGCAAACCTCTCAGTTAATTTTTCCAGTAATTTTTAGCTCCAGAGGACTTTCTTATTCTTGTCACTATTTCTCTTTCTTTCTCAAAAAAAAAAAAAAAATGCTGTATAATAAAAAATGAGATGCTTGACATATGTATAACATTTTGGGCCATCAACCAAAGGATAAAAGGTATGAACTACTCAGTTGTCTTGCAAAATTAATTTGAACCTTAGAATTAAAAAATTATACAAGCAAAGGCAACTGTGTCATGAGTGTGTCAATATGGGAACACGGCTCAGCTAAATATCACACTTCCACCAGAGTAGAAAAGAGCAATGAAGAAGCAGTCATTAGTGATGTAAAAAAAATGGAAATGGAGAGCTTATAATACCTAATACAACCATCAGAAAGCACCTTAGTGAACTTCACAACCCTAGCAGAATCTGTAGCTCTAGCACCCAATGATGATTTCTGGACTTCTTCAGAGAGGCTCTCTACATTGGATGCCGATACTTTTGACTTATTCTCATTGGGAGTACCAAATGATTTATTTGTACTCTGAGCTTCCTTCTGTGTTAAGAATAGAGGTTTCATTTGATGAATTGCAACCCATTATGAATCTTAGAGATATGTATGTGAGTATAACATCATCTACTGCTTATCTACCTCTACCCAACTCCATCCTGCACGTTTTCTCATTCTCCTCTGTTGCATAAGCCTTCTGACTTCAGCTACTTCATTCCATAAACCTTTTCTAGCATAGACATGTGCTAATGTTAAATATGGTGCTGCATTACATGGTTCCATCTTAATAAGTTGATCAGCAGCCTCCCTCCCAAGTTCTACATTTCCATATATCTTACAAGAACTCAAGAAAGAGCTCCATATTACATAATTAGGATCATAGGGCATTTCTTGTATTAAATCCCTTGCCTTACTCAAATTTCCGTTTCTAGCATAGAGATCAATCAAGCAAGCATATTGATCAATATCAGGAGACAAGCCATAAGTTGTTGTCATTTTGTTGAAGTATTCCACCCCTTTGTCAAGCAATCCTGCATGATTACAGGCTGTTAAGATGGCAGTAAAGCAGATATGATCAGGAATTAACTCTTGCTTGGTCAATAGACATTCGAAAAGTTCCAAAGCCTCTAGACCTCTCCCACATTGAGCATAACCCATTATCATGGATGTCCACAACACATTATTCTTCTCAGAAGTCTGACCTAACACCCGTTGAGCCTCGTCAATATCGCCACCTTTTGAATACATATCAATCAAAGCACTGGCCACAAACACATTCCTTTCCGAACCGATTTTAATAACAAGAGAGTGCACTTGCCTTCCTTGAAGGAGCAATGCAAGGCTGCTGCAAGCATTTAAAATGGTACATAAAGTATGATTAGTAAGACCCAAATTTTGCCCCCTCATTTCTACAAATAGTTTCAATGCATCTTTGCTGCACATGTTTTTAGAATATCCAGAGATCATAGAATTGTACACAACAATATCCTTCTCACTAGTTTCAACAAATAAGTGTACAGCATCATCAATTCGTCCCCAATTTGCATAACAATCAATCAATGAGCTGACTACAAAACTGTTAGTATCACATCCGTGCTTGATGATATGAGTATGAAGAGTTGAGCAATGCTCAAGGGCACCATTTGGCCCAACACAGGCACTAATGACACTAGCAAAGGTAAGACAATTAGGCTTAATTTGAGTGCATAGCATCTCTTTGAACAACAATAAGGCATCTATTCCTTTTCCATTGATCGACAATCCCGTAATAAGTGAAGTCCATGAAACCTGATCATGTGTTTTGATGTCACTAAATACCTTCTTTGCATCCTGAATAGCAAAACATTTGGCGTAGAAATCAATAAGTGCACTGCGGAGAAACAAGTTATCTTCAAATCCAGATCGAATCATGAAAGCATGGATTTGTGTACCCAAACACCAATTAAAGGTTTTTGCACAAGAACTAAGTGTCGTACAAAGAACATATTTTATTGGCTTCCTCATTGATCCACTCATTGTGCTTAATGATTCTAGGGCTCCATAGATGCTAGAAATTTCAGAATGGTTCCTAAAGTAATGTTTTTGACATGGTTTGCCAAAGAATTTGCGGGTGAAACCATAAACAAAATAGCTTGAACAACGCACCATAGTACATAAGTTGTCTCAAATTCAATCTTGCATATTACATAAGGCAAGGAAGGAATTGAAAACGAAGTAACGCACCTGTGATCGAGAGAGAAAGAGTGGTTTTTGAGATTTTGAAGGGAGGTGCGAATGACAACAGAGCAGTGACGATGTGCGGCCTCCGTTCAAGCTACAAAGCGCAGCGACGCACAAGGATACTCTCCAATGAAAGCATTCAAGTGATTCACGCTCTTAAACTCGCTAAATCCCCCGATCACGTTCTCAATGACAAACTCTCACGCCTTTTGAAACCTGACGCCTTAAACCTGTTCGACGAATTGCTAAGACAGAATGAACTCAGTTTATCCCTCAACGTAACTCACACTGTCTCTTTCATTTTCAATATTCATGGCAACATCAACAACTGGTGGAGTCTCTCAAACAAACTGTCTTTACTAAGTGGAGTTCCCTCATAAATTCCTTCACCAATAAGGTAAGATCATGCATGGGTACTTCATTCGTTGGAATATACTTTTTTCTGTATATAATAATTATTATTATTATCATGTTTGCTTTCTGTGTTCAGCCCAAAAAGAGACGTGTCGATCTTGTATGAGATTTTGCAGCTTCTGCTTCAGGGTGGTGTTATAGTGATTCTTATATGCTCTTGGCATGTAGAAACATTAGTATTAGACTTGTACCTCATAAATCTGATGATCCTTTCCCGAGTTATTAGTGGTGCTTGTGATATTGATTTGAAAATTGGATTTTGTTTTTTTTTTTTTTTTAGAAAAACGTTTTTATATACTATCAGGGTGTGGGAGGACGAAAACACAAACAATCTTGTTGAAATAACTTGTATTTAACACAATCCCTTTTATCATTAGAAATCTGATTACTCTGTGTGTGGATTCCCTTTTCAATGCGGTTCAATTCCTTATTATAATTGAATTTGAAAACTTTATGCTATGAATTCTACCAAGAAATGGCAAGGAACTATCATGGCCTGCTGACATTACTAGAATGTGCATACATAAAAAAAATTAATACAATAAAAAGCCTCTCTCTCTTCTGATTATTTTTGTCTCTCCTTTACAAGATATTACAAGGCAAAATACAGGTAAAAATTGGTCAAAAAAATTAGTTCATCTCACACTAAAGGGGAAAAGGGTGGATGGGAAGTGAGGAAAGAACCAGAAAACTGAGTGACTAAATACAGAAAAATCACAACTGCCTGCTTGCTCAGTTAGCTAAATGGCTCGGAGAGTTGTTGAACATGCTGTGCCACATAAACGCACGAGAAAGTACCATCTCGAGCTCCTGGTGCGTCCAGTTCTTAGTTGGAAGGTGTTGGAGGAACATTACCAACTCTTGGAAATCAAGCTTCTGGAGCTGTTCTGACCACTGATAAAACAGTCAGATTAGACGATGTTTATTCTCTCTTTACACATAATCAATATCACTGATAAAACAGATAATATATATTTATTCTAAAATGACTATACTATAAATGATGACAGAAATAGAATACATAAACAACCTAATAAACCATACTTAGGAAAAGCATAACTAGATTATGTGCTTTGAAGTGAAAACAGAAACCAGAGAATACATTTATTTCACTAGTATGTAGACCCGAGGACTGACAAGAAAGGGTAAGATGCTGCCCATCAACTTACTGAAAGTTTATGTAACTTGGCATCCTAAATGGAACCTAATAAATAACGAATGCACAATAGGATATTAACACTGATACGACCTACCTAAATGAAGAAACAAAAAATCTAACACAGAGCTTCTCATTAATCTTTAGTTTGCCTATGGCCACCATAACCATTAATCATCCGTCACCAAGTTATGCTAGATTATACAGTAAGATAACATAATAGATCACAACTGTATTTTTTGATGGTTGTTAAAATGCACAATAACAGAAAGGGATATCTAACAATAAAAGTGGTGCAAAATACAAGTGCTTTCTGAAGTAAGCTGGCTCACCGTTAGAAGAAAACTGGCAAATATATACACAAGGAAGTCTGGTAAGGCATCTCCTTCAGCTAGATACGTATCCCAAAGACGCGTGACCAAATGGAAGGGGATCTAATTGCAAAAATCAGAAATCAGAGTTAGCATAAGCAGAAAATTTTGCCACTTTTTTCGTACTACCTAACTCCTCTACTGACTAAATTTACAAGTTCTTGAGGCTTGATATGCAGCCAACTTATAATATATGCATGAAGTTATTCTTGGGAAAAGACTATTGCACTTTATGAGAAAAAAAAATAGTTGAAAGCAAACCTCTCGAATTAGAAGACAGTTGAACCAGCGGAAAGCAAATTGAAGAAATTCCAGTCCTTGCTCCTCCATATGGCTTGAAACAGGATCTGGTGGAACTCAAAATTCAGTATCAGATTCAATTTGAGATATAGGAATCATAATATACTCCCACATTTCAATATATCAGTCATCTTTTAAAAGAAATTGTTTCATTTCATTAATCAGTTCAACGTTAATTTATTCATTTTACTTTATTTTCAATTTTATACTTATTTTCTCTCAGTATAGCCGCAAAGTGGAATAAGAGAGAGCATTAACATAGAGTGACAGGATAATTAGTCAAATGTTATATTTTCCTAAACTGAGGTTTAACGCATATCCAAATCCATATTCAAAAGCGGAGTCTTTAAGTTGATGCAATTATAGATATACTTGAAGAAAAAAAAAACAGCAGTCCTGAGAAAAGGTTACCATCAATCCTCCTGACCAATTCCTTCAACTTAAAAACAAGCCTTTGAATTCCTGGTTGAGCAAATGTATAATGGTCTTGCATGCCGTCAAGCAATTTTGACAAACACCAATAGCAGTCGGCCTCTACATTGGAGATTTCATCCGAAGATAAATCAGACATTGACCAATTATCTATGGCCCCTTCTAGGTATTCTGATAGGAAAACAACTAAAAATGGCGTAACAAGATCATTTATCCCCTGAACATATCCACTTGCAGGATGCCGGATGGCCCTGGCAGAAAACCAGGAAACCAAATAAGTAAAAAACTTCTAACAATAGCATACCTAGTGAGCAAAAAAAAAATTAGTTCAACAAGGATAATCCAGTAGAAAAGAGTTCCAGAGTATTTATCATGGTAAAGATTGCTACCAATCCAATTGACAACTGAGTGATGCACTTAAAATGGGAAAGCTAGATCACAAAGGTTTATGGTGGTTCTGTCATTTTATTTTTCCTATTTTCTTTTATCAAGCTATTGCTCTAAACTACCATTAAGAAGAAACAGAAGCATAGAATATCATGGCCGCTATTCTCAGCATCTTCTGAAAGTGCAATAAATATGTATAAGAACGTAATTTGGACCATTTTTTCTGGTTTCCAATGCAGAAACCATTTCTTGGAGAGAATCTACTCAGTCTCCATCAAGGTTATCATTTTATAAGATAAATGGAAACAAATATATGAGCACTCTAAAAGTGAACGAAGTTAATTCATCATGTATATCACAACCACAACTTTTTGGAGCTTTCTTAACTATGACACATAATAATAAATTATTCATGGCATATGCTAAATTATGGAATAACATCATCTGTTTACTGTCGTAAAAAAAGATCGAGTACAGAATCTGGAAAAATAGAAGCAGAAAGCCCCATTCTAAGGTAGTGTTCGGCCCAACTTATTTTGGGATTCTCCCCTAAACAAACTATTTTTGGAAGCTTTTGACTTCTACTTCTCCTTTTCCTACTTTATTTCGAATCCCAAGATTCTAAAAGACACTATACAAGAAATTTAAAACTTCAAAAAATTATAGAATATAAATTGCCAAACATTTTTTTAAAGCTCTTAATTTTAACTTTAAGTTTGAAGTAGCCTTTAAGCTCAAATAGAAACAAGTCAAATGCTACGTAAATATAGTGTAAGCTAAGAGCCTTATTTCACCTAAAAATATTTCACAACATAGAACACTAGTTCAACATTCAGACACAAAAAAAAACAAGATATCAGTAGTATCTAACCATGTGTAAAGAATACGCTCCAATGATTTTTGAACTTGCTGTTGCTGAAAGAATGACACTTCAGGTACAGTTCTTGGACAATCAACAGCAATCTAACAATCACAAAATGCAAGTAGTAAAAATGAAGAACCTTATTTTTGCTACTAATCCAGTTAGGAATATGTTATAATTGACAATACCTGGCGAAGCATATTGATCTCATCATCTGAGCGTTCTGTATCAGGAATATCATAATACTGAGAAACACAGTCAAGATACTCAAGGCGCTTTCTTCTCAAAACTCCTTCCCTTCTATCTGAATTAGTTGGTGCATATCCCTGAACTCCAAAGTTCATCATTAAATTTTTAATAAGAAAAGAAGTATCCGTAGAAAACATGTGGTTAGCCTATTCACTTTTTCAAAAATTATAGGGTAAATACTCATTTTTTGTGTGTGGTCTTGTTTATAGTTTATATATGCAGCACCAAGATCCCTATGAAAGAACATTTCTGCAAGCCCACCCTCATTTTATTTCTATAAAAAAGAATCAGATATCGCCAAAATAAAACAACAATACACATATCCTTACAAAGTATAACCTAAACTGCAAAGTATGACTGATAACTGTCGTGAAAGTACATGCTTGAGTAAGATAAACGGCTTAAGATCACAGAGCTTACCAAGAGAAGTCTCCACACTGTAGGACGCATGTAATCTGGAACACCACTCCAAGATAATTCACGCAATTTCTCTACAGGATAGATGAGGAAGAAATATAAGGTCTGCATCATTGATCATTGGTTCACTGCTGAAAAATAGAAAACTAATTGAATATTGTTAATTCACGATACTGCTTTGTCAGTTAAGAAGCTGAGGCGGTTTCACATTGAGGCTTTTACTCTGTGGGAAACAGTTATTAAAAGCAAGTATGCTTTGTACTCAAATGAATGGGATGCCAATTTTGCTTTTAAAGCTTCTCATGCTAGCCCTTGGAATTTCATCCCTCGAGGATATAACTCTTTCAGATATCTTATTTCTATGGACTTGGGAGATGGATCCCACTCTAAATTTTAGGAGGACCCTTGAGACGGGATCACCCCATATCTTATGCATTTCCAAGACTTCATCTTAAATCAATGTGCCTAGAAATTAACAAAATTTACACATTTGTCAGACATTCAGACATACTTGCACGCTGTCCTTTAAGCATCATGCTCTCAGTTCATTTTTCCAGTAATTTTTAGCTCCAGAGGACTTCTTATTCTTGTCGCTTTGTATTTCTCCTCTTTCTAAAAGGTATGAACTACTCAGATTGTCTTGCACAATTATTTTGAACCTTACAATTAAAAAATTATACAAGCAAAGGCAACTGTGTCATGAGTGTGTCAATATGGGAACACGGCTCAGCTAAATATCACACTTCTACCAGAGTAGAAAAGAGCAATGAAGAAGCAGTCATTAGTGATATAAAAAAAATGGAAATGGAGAGCTTATAATACCTAATACAACCATCGTCCCAGAAAGCACCTTAGTGAACTTGACAACCCTAGCAGAATCTGTAGCTCTAGCACCCAATGACGATTTCTGGACTTCTTCAGAGAGGCTCTCAACATTGGATGCCGATACTTTTGACTTATTCTCATTGGGAGTACCAAATGATTTACTTGTACTTTGAGCTTCCTTCTGTGTTAAGAATAGAGGTTTCACTTGATGAATTGCAACCCATCATGAATCTTAGAGATATGAATGTGAGTATAACACACAACTATGAAACATGAATGTACCAAAATCACCTCTACTCTCTCAGATGTGTGGTCACTTGTGCCAGTATCACTGTATGAGGGGCTCCGTGTATAAGTTGGTGAGGATAAGCTTGAGTAATCTGGAGAACCAACCCTCTGGCTCAATAGTATTTTACCAGGAATGTTACGACCCTTGAGTAACCTTCGCAAAGGAAGAATACAAAATTATAAATTACCATCAATTGTATATGGCATATGCTTCAATTACCTTTACCCCAGCATTTCACAGCAACAATCAATACACTATGAAAGGAAGCTACCAATTTGAATGAACAGATCACAATCACATCAAAATGGGGTGGTTACACCAGACCCACATAAACCATTCCTAAGTACCGTGTCTCAGAATTTCACCCATCGAAAATTCGTGATCCTAATGCCAAAAAGATTCAAAATTTCTAATGGGTTTTCTAAATCAAACGGAGGGAAATATTAGGAAGCGAAGATCAGCAAATCAGGCGGCGAAATTCGCGAGATCGTGAGTTTTTCGTAGAATTATGAGGAAAAATTAAAAGCAAGTAGCTAAGTAGAGAGAAGAAAGGAGAATAGATACCCTTGAACATTTCTGAGGGTCTGGTTGAATCGGGAATCTAGGATGCCCACCGTAGTGTCTTTGTTGTGTTCGGCGTTGTCGTTGTTGTCGTCGAGGTTGTTCTTCATGGTTGATCTCTGGGAATGGAATCCTTGTTCTTCTGTTTTGCTTTGTTAGTTATTAGTGACACTTTGTTATTGTTTGAGAGCTAGTGAGTGACTACTGAATCTGGGTGTGCAAGCAACATCATGGTTCATGAATCAATGCTCCCCAAAATTCTCTTTTTCTTTTCTTTTTCTACTAATCAATAATCATGCTTTATTCTTCGTTTTTCATCTCGCTAATCAGTACCCACTTCATACACGTGGTGGCAAGAGAACACAGATCCACAACTCGAAATTAATTAAAATCATAAAAATACTAATTATTATATTTATTATCTAACACCTCTTTTAATACGCTTTTTAATTTAAATTAAAATGTTTGAAAATTACAAAAAATTGCTTATGTACTGCAACAGAACACTTACTAATCAACTCTTACTGAAGAAGTGTTAGTAATATATTTCTTGATATACTTTTTCTTTTAAATTATTAATCAAAACATATTGAAAAGTATAAAATTATAATGAGATTCGTAATATGAAGTGGAATCCATAATTTTTCTAATTTTTCAAATAATATAGTAGAAGAGTTTTTATTTTCTTATTAACGTTTCCTTGGTCCATATTTTAGCCAAAATAAAGTTTAAAGTGAGATGTATTTTTGAGGTACAAGTATAATGAACTCGTGATTTCTTCCTATAACCTCGTTTAATTTAGCGAAAACTTAAATAAAATATTATTAGATATGAAGTATAATTTAAAATATATTTTTAAAATTATTTAAATTTAAACATGTCCAAAATAAAAAATTTATAGGATAATATTTACTACAAAATTTAATACAAATATTTATAATATATAATTTTCCAATCACAGAAAAATATTTTTCCAAATATAAAATTTTATTTCTTTCTATGGGCAATGTCATTCTCCAACATAATTCATTTACAAGAAGTCTTCTAGATTGAAAAATCTAAAATAGTAATATGAGAAGTTTTATTGTAACTCTTGAATTGATCAATCTAAAATAGTAATCTGGGTAGTTTTATTACTGTTAAAGCATGCAAGTTCTGGAAGATAAAATGTACCCTTCTCAATTGTACAATGAGCAATATGGGACAAAATACTCAATTAGAAGAACTTTTGACTGTGGAATCCAAAATAATATTTTTAAGTTCTAGATTAAGAAATCATAAATTATCTCTAAAAGCTTACTACAAAAATATCAATTCAATTTCCAGATAATCAAAATTAGTTTTTTGCATTTCCAAACTGGTCAATCCAAAATTAATTTTTTTCATCGATCCGTTTGTTTTTTCAGCAAAGCCCCATATTGGTATAAGAAGATCCAAGAAAATTTTGGTTACGCAGCCGAAATGTGAAGGCAAATATACAACATCATCAACAATCTTCTTGCACAATTGAACCCAGGTCACATAATTGTGGATCCAACCAAATTTGACATCACATGCAGAAGTCGAAGATGATAAAGCATTACTGCAATAATAAAAAAAATTACAAGCAGTGGAACAACGGATTTTTAGATACAGCACATCAGTTACAACACCATATTATGCTTGGAACAATGGCATGCATGGTTACGAGTGATGTATTAATTAAGCCAAGAGAAAGGGAGCAGTGAAGATGAGAAATGGAGAAAGCAAGAATAAGAAAAAGGTTAAGTTGAGATTGGTACATATTATACATACCACATGCAAAGGGAGATATTTCTACATGTTATATATACTATATGGAAACTGTAAAATCGTATTGTGTGAGTAACATAAATTTCTTTTTTGAATTATACGATCAGAAATACAATAATGTATCTTCAAAAACTTACAAATCACCAATTCCGAAAATTTTAGATAATTCAATCCGTAGTCTTCCTTACAAAGCTGCATGAAGAGGTATTTTCAACATTTCTAACAATCTACGGAGATAACACGCTTTGACGACTAAAATTTGAGATTAGTTAGATTGGACCAATTTTCATGAAAGGATTTAATTGAATCCATTATAAAATAATGGATAAATCCAATAATAATTTATTTAAAAATAAAAATTATGCATCATCTTCTTTAAAAGTGTTAGTGAAATATTTTCTAATATACTTTCTAAAAACACTTTATTAATAGAAATATATTGATAACTTCAAAATCATAAATGGGATCCTTTTATATGAAGTAAAACCCATTCATTTTTTATATTTTCTAAGGAAATAATAAAAAAGCTAGATATTGTGATGTTAACATTTGCCTTCCCAAAGTGCCTAACGTTAGGTATCACAGCGAGTTCGCACTAAGGCGTGAGACCGGACCAATTTTCATGAAAGAATTTAACTGCAACTATTAGAAATAAATGATTAAATCCAACCAAAAACTTAATGAAGAATCAAAATTATGCATCATCGATGCCATTCGTATTAAAACTGCAATTAAACCTAAAATTTAACTTAGACTTTATTAATCATACCGATGTATGCGCATCCATACGTAAAGCAAACCTGAAGAATATTCACGCTACAACTACACGAAAAGGAACGTAATTAAATAGCCCACAAAAATCTTATTACAGGTTACAAAATATTACGTTATGGATACAAAATAATACAAGTAAGGAGCAAATATAAGCATCCTGCAGATTCAAAGAAAACACTTACAAGGTATAATGCAGGGATGGTATCTTATTTAAGATCTCCTTCCAGTAAAATCAAGACCAACGCAAGCAAAGAGAACAGGAAACTGAATTTAAAATCTGAGATATACACGACTTTGCAGCTTCAGTATCTTCTTTGTGTAATGCTGTTGCCTCTTCTTTTCAATGTACTTGGACGAACTCCTCTAGCAGAATAACTTCACCGTATCATTGAGGGGACTCATTTCCCCAAACATTGTCCCATGAACCACTTGGAGCAGCCTTTGGTCCCTCAATGTAATTTACATCTCCAGAAGAATTGTATGGTCCAGGCAGCATCTGTCCATTTGGACCTGGCGGGTGAACCTTCTTAGACTTACTTCTAATACCGAGCAAGCGCAACACAAATCTAGCTAGCTCTCCATACAATAAACCAGAGCGATCAAACAGCTGCAATAGACATCAAGTGATCATCTTAAATTAAACTACACCATAACACAATAAAATGAAAGTGCTATATATTATAGAATGAGTTCCCAGATTCAGCCCTGTGCTGCAGAGAAATTAGTTCAACAAATGCAAAGAAAGTGTTACATTATATACCCAACTGGCTTACTGCTATACGAAAATAAATAACACAGCCATTAATCGGTGTGCTTGGACAAGATTGTTTTAGTTACTTCTGAAAATTTTGAGTCTTTTAGAAAAGCTGGTAGGGACTAGATATCGGTTTGCCGGAATAGGCTATCGTTCACCATGCATGACCAAGTAGACCTAAATTTTTTTATGAAAGAGAATGCATCATTTTTATACCCTTTCTCATAATTTGGCAGCAAAAAATTATATTTCATTAATATCCAAAGGAGAACAATTTCACCGACCACATTTTTAGACAACTTTATGTAAAAAAACCTAATCAAACATTGTATAATTGATCCTTCCCAAAGATAAAATTTCACAGCAATTATAAACATATATGACCTTCCTTTTTCACTGGAATATTATTCTTCTAACAGTCATAGAAGCTGGGCATACAATTAGCAGAAAGACAAAATTACATAGTCAAATACAATACCTGGAGAAGTGCAGTCATGAACAGATGAAAAGCCTGTGTGTTCTGGTCTATAAGTATTGATATTCTACCAAAAAAGTTAACCACACCTTGCATCTGTCATTATATGCAAAAAAATGTTTAAATAACATATAACACAAAATCGTATACATACTAATATAGGTAACTAAATATAATATTCCTATGCTGCTTATAGTAACCAGGCACTTTAAATACGATAAGTTTCACTATAGACCAATAATGCCCAGCTACAAAAGATTAGCAGAAGGTTTGGAGTCACTTCTTTTTCAGAAGCTTTCTCAGAAAGTCGTTAAAAATAAGCCAATATTTCTTCAAAATAAAAATGATTTAAAAAAAAACTGATATTATCCTTATTATCACGGTGTATTGTCTCACATGGCTCATAGGCATTCCTAACTAATAATGCCAAGATTGAAACATAAGATTTGGATTCTTTTTGCACAATAACACGCAACAAGAAAAATGAATCACAAACATGAAGTTGCTAGTAGTAAAGAATTAAATATGACTCAACAAAAACCAAATCGGGAGAAACAATAACCATTGTTCATTTTCATCAAGCACCCCTATGGAAGAAAAACTAAATTAACCAAAGTATCATATCACTCACCACACGTAGGACGGAAATCCAAAATCCAGGTGGGGATGGAGGGCCACCAAATGGATTGTTGGGATCTTGTTCTCCATAAGGACCACCACCCATGCCATAACCACCCATTGGACCCCCAAAGCCACTGTTATACATTCCCCCTCCATACATCCCGGACGATCCATACATGCCACCATATCCTCCTCCCCTGTACATACTGTTACCATAAAGTCCCCCGCCATAAGAAGATCCATACATCCCTCCTCCTAGTCCACCATAAGAAGATCCATACATTCCAGACCCATACCCAGAATTATAATTCAGTGTAGAACCATATCCTGCATATTATAATAACAAAAATACCAAGGTTCATTAAAATAGCCAAACAACGAAGTCGCCAAGCAGAGAAAAAGGTTTACAGCCAAGACATATTTTTTCAAGAATAAACCACCTCCATATGTGTTATTCCCATAATTCTGCTCCCACGGCCTTGTGGGCACGGGCCTCCCAAGAGAATTCCTGTTAACAGCTGCAGTCCTGTCAGAACCAGAAACAATCTCCCCAGGTTTTGCAGTCCCTGAAGCCTCAACTACATCACTCGTGTTGCCAGCTGACGGGGGTTTAAAAGGCGCTGGGCCAGACGAGGAACCTGCTTGCTCCCAGGGTTTTGGTGGAGGACTATTCGCTGCCACAAATAACAAGGAACCTTTTGAGAAGCGTGAACAATTACCAAATTTAAAAAGTAAATTTTTAATAAAATCCATACACAAATAAACAATCACACAGCCAAAATATTAGAAAACTTTGAACGCAATTTCTAGAGCCACACTTCGTACACATCATCAATAACAAAAGACCTCTTCAAGCGTGAGCAAAGGTGGAAGTTAGGCCGTTTCAAACAATCAGAAATACAAAAAAAAAAAAAAAAAAAAAAAAAAAAAAAAAAAAAAAAAAAAAAAAAAAAAAAAAAAAAAAAAACTAACAAGTTGGGAAAACAAATTAGAATATAATCAAAGCATGATTCGATTCCATAAATCTACGGCGAACATAAACCAAACTCGTTTTCAGAATATTCAGATTATACAGACATCAATTGATACGAGGCTGATGATAATGAATGCGATAACAGATCGAGAGAACAAACAGATAATTACGTGAATGCGTAGGATTTTAGGGTTTGGAGATAAAAAAATAAATAAATAAATAAATAAATAAAACCGAACCTGAGGGTTGAGCTTTATGTTCCATGGGAACTGCAGAGAGACGGCATATAAAGAAGCAGTTTGTCTATGGTTAGGTTCAGGTCTTGGCATCCAAGCCAAACGATTCGGGTGGCTTTCGCCTTACAATTAGACGGCGAAGAAGAGGGCGCGTTTTGTTTGGCACCACCTTCCTTATTTCTTTCATCTTCTATTTTTCTATTCTATAATATTCTAACGTGGGACCCACCTCCTTCACATATAAAGCGTCTCTCCATCTCATCCAATTCCCAATCCAATCTCTATCTTCTTATTTTTTTCCTAAAATCACAGATAAATCTTTTGTCCCTTCACAACGTTTAATAATATATATTATGTAAAAAGACATATTCTATCTCTATGTTTTTTGAAAAAATAAGATTCATCATAATAATCATAAAACAAATAATATATTATGTTAGTGAAATATCGTAAACAATTTGTATTGTGGGTTGTTTTTTAAAATTTGTCGACGGTTTTAAAATATAATTAAAGATAGAAAAGTAAAAATAAGAATATTAAATATGCGTAACGGATTTTTTTTATATATTGTTATATAGAAAATATAACTTTAACTGATTTATAATTTGAATTTCATTATTATTTAATTTTTCTATAACATGTTATCCAATAACAAATGTTTTCATATTTTAAAAATAAGTAATATAACAACATTCCAACTAATATAAAATTTATATGAAATTTTGTAAACATGGCCTAATTAATAAGGATATGAAATTTAACATTTAATTACATTTATTTACATTATGTAAAAAAGGTTATTAGATTTTTAATTTGACAATATATTTGTGTAATTCAATATGAATATATAATGCAAAATATATATGTTATGATAGATTTTTTATGATTTTGATTAGTCCAAATAAATGATGGTTTGTTGTATGGGATATTATGGTAAAGTATTTTGGGTTTCAATTTAAATGTAGTTAATTATTATTAATGATTCATTACTAAATCTTAATAAATAGATGTATAATCAAATATGCTTATAGAGAGTGGGAGTGGTAATTTTTAATAGTTAAGAATTTAAAATACACCCCGACCCATAGTATTAATGTCCATGTTCAAAAATTGAATTTCTTAATGTTACCTATAAGTTATGATATGTTTATATAAAGTTAGTGATTTTTTATTTTTGTTACCTATAAGTTTGTTTCTTTTGTTTTTATTTATCTAAAATTTAAAATAATTGTTTTTAATTCTTATAAAATGTGAAAATTTTAATTTTAGTTTTTTAAAATACTATTCTTTGATTTTTTATCCTTCTAAAAATTTCAAATTACTATTTTTAGTCTTTAACACTCATTTTATCACATATAAATAATATTTATTTTACAAATTTTAGAAAAAAAAATCTAAACTGTCACATGTGAATATACATTTTATTAGAATGGTTTTATGTCAACGTAGTTAATTCAAGACTAATAAAATTGTTGTATTACAAATTTTACATATTTATTAAATATTGATATAAAAAAAACACCGAAATTTTTTAAAGGTATTAATTTTAATAAATATTGATTTTGGAAGTATAAAAAACTTATTTATTATAAAGAAAAATAGTACTTCAGCATAGGTATGAAATGGAATATTCTCAACAAGCAGTATCATTCTGAGACCTAACCAGAGCTTGTGCTCGTCTTGTCTGAGTCATCAAGATAATTCTGATAGATATAAGAGGCAAAACCCCATAGAGTAAAATCAAAGAAATTATCTTGACTCCATCTTATCATAAGTCTATAACAAACAGTATATTGGACTAGAGGGAAGACACTAGGAATATCAAGCCAACATCACAACTGGTGCTTCATTTCTCCTTGTAAAGTACGCCACTACTTGTAAATAGATGATATGATAGAAGCACCAGTGGCAAAGGTAGTAGCATACACTGCAGAATCTCCAAAGGATACATAGAAGTCTCCAAAGGTAGTAGCATACATAGAAAGACCAGATGGCTCAGTCGTGTCTTCGTTAGCAGCAAGGCGAAAAGCAGACAAAGTCAGAAGAACCATTGTAGAGTTTATAATCAAATCTGGGAACTTTTGAACAATGAGAAAACTACATTAAAAGCAAACTGTGATGCACAAATCAGCGAGTAGGTAGAAGCCGAGACTTATAAGAGTTCAGTGGAGCACACCATACTGCAGCAGCAATTGAGAATCCCAGAACAAAACATATCAAAACAATAATTTCGATGGAAGGTGTAAAAGAAGTTGAAGCCTCTAGAAGTAAAGGAACGAACAAGATTGGGAAGGCAACAGTTTGAACTAGGGTAGCCATATATTTGCTATTTTCACCCTGATCATTGTAAAACCTTCAGGGATAACAGCACCAGATTGGCCTATTATCAGAAAGGCTATGTTGAGTGCCACAAGAAACCACCATTGCAATCGTTTATATTCACTACTGCTGATTCAGACATTGTTCTGGTGTAGTCATCGGTTCTTCATCATCTGTCATTTGAAGCAACATCAAAGTTTGGTCTTCTTTTGAGTACTCTAAAAAGAACAGCTAGAACATCCAATGAAAAAGAAATGTGAACAAGACAAATCCCATTGAAAATCAACACATAAGTACAGCACTCTAAGTTAGTACTGAATACGGGTATCTCAATGTTCATTCACATGGAAGAGTGAATTTATATAGTATACATACTGATAGAGACAAAGTTAATCAAATTTTCCAAAGCCAAAGCAGAGCAGAATAGTCGCTTCCAACTTTCATGTTATTCGTCTGTGTCATTTGAAGTCGGAAAAGAAGCAATCACCCAAATTAAAAGTACTAATAATTTTTATAATCGCCTTCGACAGTTCTGAATTAGTTACTGTTGTAGCCACCTGACTTGGATTTGTCCCTTTTTATCCATATAATCATATTTTAGCTATATTATGTCATGGGAAACCAATCAATCTATCCAGATACTATCTGTCAACATTGTCTATACAATTACAGGGTGCGATCACAGCATTGCAGAACTGTTTACCTCAGTGCTGATTTCTACTACTACCACTACAAATTTCTATTCTGCTGCTATGTGTTCGATATGTACATAACTATGTATTTAACACACAATACTTCCAAGGAATCGCATTTCCGTATCTTCCAAAAACCTATTCAGAAATGATAATTTGGCAAAGCGGTAAATGAAGCTTTGCACTTGGCACAGGTGGCTTGTGGCTAAGATTCAAACTCCTCAAGATGCAGAACCTTTAGAAGATTGTGAAAGACTAACATCATCTTGTCAAAGCGAGACTTGAATTTTCACATCGAAGTCACCCACCACATCTATGAGTTGCCTCCCAGGTAGCTATTGCTACTGCCAGAACTGCTTAAAATGGAAGGCAAATCACGAACAAGAAACCTGACGTTGCATGTACCAATATCATCCAATATTTCTAGACACTCCTGCAAATCGGCATCATTCACCAACATCACCCATTCCTCTTCATCATCTAGATATTTAAGCTGGAATGACCCAGTTTGTAGTTTGAATCTTGCTGCAACTTCTTCATATAACCTTAAACAACCCGCAGATCGATCAAACTTGAAACGAATGGTGTCTTCTCTATAGATAGCTTTGACAATTAGTTTCGACCCACTATCAACGATGGTTGACTTAACATTGGACTGATTCTGGTTCTTGAAGCTCTGAGAACCTGACGAAATGCTATGCATCATTGAACCAGAGCCACTAGATGAGTCTGTCAAGCTTGAGGAAGTAAGGTGGTTACGTTCAACAACCCCAGCATCCCCATCTACACCAATGTTCATCTCATCGCCAATCAAGGAATTTGAACTCTGGCCAAGAATACAGCATTTAAAATTTTCTACTCCACTCTTGTTCAGAATCCATTTATCCTGTTCTTTTGGAAGAACAGAACCCAAACAAGCTTGTTCAGGACAATCCTGCACCTTGGTGCAAAGCCTTTCCATTTTGCATGACCCGTCATCAATTGCCATTGATTTTGAATCTTCACTACAACCAACGGAAAAAGCATTGGTCTTCTTCAACTTTTCGTCCAACTTAAATGCAAAACTCTTAACTTCACTACAAGGTGCAGGTGGTACTGAGACTCCTTTTTGTGTAATAGGTGCAGCTTCTTTTACAATACTTTCCTCAGGAAACGGACTTTTATGTGCATCGGTTTCGTGGATGATTGACCCTCCTGCCACGAATGCCCCCGTAGAGGGATCAAACTTCAACCCTCCTTCCACTCCTCGGACAGAGTCGAGCACAGTCTGTATCTTCTTCAGTGATCGATTCACTTTATTAATCTTGCGGGACGGCCACCTTGAAATTCCATGTTGCCTGCATATCCTTTTCAGAGTTGTTGGGCAAACTGGTCAAAGGAGAAATATTTGTCAATAGCAAGATTGTTTCAATTAACAAGAATTGCCTTTCAGAAATACTGAACATCTCTTTTGGACAACGAAATGGCATCCTTTATTTAAGACAGAACAGTTGTATTACACATCAGTTAAAATCGTCTAACGAGGATGCTATTGAATTGCACTTTGCTCTGGAGCGAGGATACTGCAAGTACCACTCTTTAAACACCCCTCTTGTATCTTTCAATACAGTACTAACAATTGAATGCTTCAAATTAAAAGGTACTACTTGCAACCAGCACCATTTAAACAACTCCATCATAAAATACATTGTGAAATGCATTCATTGTTTTCCACACTAAATAGTAACTGGAGAAGAAAAATGAAATTCATATAGCTTTCATAAGGTATACAGCTGAAATGATGGTTGCATGCTTCAAATTAAAAGGGGCAACATGTAATCAGCACCATTTAAGCAATTCCATCATAAAATACATGACGAAATGCATTCATTGTTTTCCATACGAAATAGTAACTGGAGAAGAAAAATGAAATTCATAACAACTTTCACAAGTTATACAACCAAAATGATGGTTGAGATTGACCAACGTAACCCAAAAATTGCAAACCTGATAAAAGATTAATACCAGTCATCTTAATCCAAAATAAATAAGCCAGGAAATTAGTATAAATAGTGATGGAATCTAACCACCGATGTTTTTTGCAGCATCCTTCAGACTACCAGAAAAGTACTGTTGGAGAACACTCAAGCTAACACTCTTCTCTGATGTACTTCTATTTTTCTGGACCTGTCTTTTTGTTCCATTTCTTCCCTACAGGACAAAAAATGACTCAAGAAATATTCAAAAATACCATCCATAACTTGTAAAGTTGATGCATAAACTATATCAACTTTTTTCTCAATTAGCAAAGAACTTAATCACATAAAAGAATGAAGTGTAACGAGCATTCAGTATTTCTGTTCCCGTAATCTACTCCACAATTCATAATCACTTGCTGCACATGTGTCCTCAAATGGAGCAGCAATTTCACATTTAACTCTGCCATTATATCACTATAACGATAAATTATTAACAGCCAATTTTGGTAGACATGCACAATCTTCTTGGTTAAGAAGTACCAGAAATATATGAATATTAACAACTTTAAAAAATGTTTATTATATAAATTAGGTAGCCATTCATTTCAGGAGGAAAATCATTCGCATACTTAGATATTAACAAGAACATGCTATTACAAAATTTGCAAGATAATAAAATCATTTATTATGGCCAAATAATAGCATGAATACCTGGTCACTAGAAGGCTCAATTTCGTTGTCTCTTGCGTTAGTTGCCTTCAATAACATCATTGGGACAGAATGACAGTCACGATTTTCTAATGGTACTTCAGAGTCTCGACTTGACAAAGGAGAACAACACGGGGCATTTTTCTTTCCAAACCCTTCTTGTGAACTTTCTATTCTTGATAATTCAGCATCTGAAACTGTTCTCAAACTACTACAAATTCTCTGCATGGTACCTGAGAGGCTGTCTAATAAAAGTTGCTGTTCTGAACCACCTTTCATGTTAACAGGCAAAAAGAATTCCAATATGTAATCATCATGATTAGTATAAGTACTCCTTAGCCTAATTGCAACTGCAGCATTCAAATTATACTTGCGTGCATGATGGACAAGTGGATATTCACTAATATCATACGTCTTCACATCAGGACAAAAGAAAGGATGATTTGATCGAAGAGCTTTCCCAGCTATACCTTTCCCTTCCTCAAGATGATGTTCATTGCATGCACGGACAAATCCTGCCAGTGCTCTATCAGTTATATAGCAAGCAGATTCTTCAAGGCAGAGTATGCTTTTAGCACTATTAGTTGAATAACCCCCTTTAATTCGTATCCTTGTAGGTTCACATCTTGATCCCTCAGAGTAACAACAGGGAAGCCAAGTCAGTGCCAGTGGTAATCTATGGGCATGACAGACAGATCGTAACACATCAACTATCTCAGTCAAAGTAGCCTTTTTGTTGTTTGAAAGACACTGCAGAAGAAAAAATAAGATTGCAAGTGAAAAATACAGATGAATATTTTTTCGCTCAAATTATTTTTCGCTCAATCCCCTGGTCCCTCAAATTAATATTTCAAGAATTTTCGCTCAGCTTGATTTTCCATGCTATCAATTAAGGGGGGCCAGGTGGGAGAATATCAATAGGCAAAATAAATAAATTCACACACATACCTGGGGAAGGCATCGAAGAGGCTTGTCAGTCCTTAAATTTACAAGCTGCAGAAAATCATGATAAATACATCATTACTAGCAACTATGGTATAATGTTCAAATTCATAAAATATAGAATGGTTACATTTTGTAAAAAATTGAAGAGTTCATGCACAGAAAAAAAAGGATTACTTTTCTAAGTGATTGAAGAGTGCATCCATATCTGAATTGACCAAGATGGGTGATATGTTGGAGATCCCACAGTTACTAAAATAAGGTCAATTTATAGTATATAAGTGGGTACAAACCCGACCTTACAAGGTTGAGTTAAGTTTAAAATTTACTTCTTAAGATATTAATATAAAGAAAAGAGGTGATAAGAATTGTTTATGATTTGGGAGCTTAATCACATGATATTGAAAAGATTGGATCAGGTATGAAAACTACAATTGACTATTCTTCTTTTCCATTTGTTTGCAATGTGAATAAGAAATAATATTTCGTTCTAAATGTTTAAATTATTAGAGTTATATGGCTTAGCATTAAATATTGTTACTCTTGGAACTACTACTATTACTAAGACTCTTATGGTGACCGAAAACAATAGAACCACTCCTTAAGGTAAAATTAATTTTGGCTTTAAATTTTGCACATTACATAGATGACCTTGATCTTACTAATAATTCATTATATTATTTTATTGTTTTGTAGTGTTTGGGGTTTTGGGCAAGACTTCATGCATAGGTAATGTTATGGCTTCTGTTAGTTTACACTTTAGATTATATTCACTATGATGTCAATATGTTGTTTTACGGTTATGCTTGTTAGTTTAGACAAATTGTGTTGTATTTTCTTTTATGTTTTGAAATAGTTTGGACAAACAGTGCTGTGACTTCATTGGTTTGAAGCCTTGAATTAGTTTGCATATATTGTGATCGACTACTTGCGTTATTGCTTCAATTAGGTTGGACAAATTGTGTCTAGCTTTATTATCAAAATATACTTGTTTGACAATTTCATTATTTCAAAACATTGAACCAACCCAATCTAACACGAGAACTTTTTATTCGGCTGGATCATGAGTTTATCAGAACTCAACTCAACCCGACCCAACAAAACTCATGCATAACCCTAAAAGCATCCTACTTCAGCGTATATTTGTAGTAGAGGAGCAACAAATTGAGCATAAGGACAATTTTTAATTTTATGGTGAAGGTCACCAAGTAAATTACCATCAAACTCATTACGAAATGCAGTGAGACAGACAGAAAAGTGCCCAAAGGTAAGTAACACTGGAAAAAGAAACAGATACCTGGAGTGCACGGCAAACGATTTCCAATTCTCTGTTGAAATCTGGCTTTTCCTTTGTAGTGACAATTTCCAGTACAGCACATGACAATTCAGAGTGCACATCAAATATGGGAAATGCAATTGATCCACGAACATGATGATTAATTGCATGCTCGAACCTTAAATACTCATTCGTACTGTAATAGCCAACATTTGACGTCCACTCATGAACTTTGGAGGTAAACACACGCCCAGGAAGTCCTAGGAGACAACCAGATTTTCCTTCTGCAGAAAATGTAAATGTCCTGGACACTTCACGATACCCTGCAAGCATTTGATCTAGCAAATAAGGTTGTTCACTCGTGCTTAAGATTAATTGATCACCATCTTTAATGGGTACCCAAACTTGTGCCAATATTCCCCCTCCAGCTGATTCCTTAAAGAAGGACAAAGCCCTCAGCATTCTCTCATCAAGTGACAAAGCAGGTGGCCTGGACATTATATAATTGTCTGCATCAGAGTTATTAAGTTGTTGAGGAGAGCCATTATTTTTTTGCTTATAATTCAAGTTATTTGCTTCATTTGCATCATTTAATAAACCAAGTAGGGTGTCCATTTGCTGACACGCAACTTTCTCCCCGTAAATGGGAGAGCTTTCCATATCGTTGTTATTTCTGTCAACTTCTGACATATAACATTGCCCATTGTTCTGTTGGACTAGATTGAATCCATCAGGCAATGAATATGATAATGAAGCAAATGACGGAAGTTCATGAGCCAAAATCTGATCAGATATGGATGGGCTGCTGCACAAGCCAGAATAAGTATCAAAGTTCATGAGCTCTGAGAAGCTATTGGGTATATCTTCTGATATTGAATTGCTCATTCTGCCATCTAACGATGTTGATCCCACCAACTGAGTTCCGGAAGATTGCCAATCCCCAATTTCTCTTTCCTTGGAGGAAAAAGGGTATTCCATACTCGGGTATCAAACTTCTTGAAAAATTTAACCAATGTCAGAGTTCCTCAGTGTACAAATTTGCAGAAGACGTTGCTTCCATGTTCACCAACACTCTCGAAGTCTGCAAGTTTGTCTACTCGAATTAGCTACCTTTATCAATCAAGCAAATTAACATCAGCAAAAAAACCCAAAAATAAAATTCTCAAATCGATAATTAGAAACCCACAATATCACAAGAGCAGATTTTTTAAAATGGTAAGTTTTTAAGCACATGCTCAAGCCAGGATACGCAACTGCACTAAAAATATTTAAAAGAAGAAAAATAAAATTTCAGCTCTTGCAAAGTAATAGAACTCTAATGTCAGTATGAATATACATACTTGGTATTTACTGATTGCACCAAGCATTTTCATTGAGTTGATTTAAAGTCCTTTTACAATCTCGATACATATTAAATATTAAATATTAATCCAACACCATCATATCCATCTTTGTAACTCATTTTCTACAGTCTTCACACTATAGAAAATCCGGATCCATGACAACAACTTAAAGGCCGGCGTTCCCATACCTCAAAGCTCTGCATCCAAACCCCAGAGAGAATTCCAATCCACAAAACGGCACTGCTGAACTATATATAGAAGTGAAATTACATTTCAAACACACACCTTAAAAACAAGAAGCCTTTAAAAAACTAACAAAGTTAACTCAGTTAGGGTTCCCAAAACCTTAATATGTTGAGGAATAAAACGGCGTAGGATACAAGGGACATAGATTTGAAAATCTTGTCAACGATTGGCAAATTGCGAGGGGTTCCAATCCTCGTTATTATGTGTGAAGTGTTAACATAGTTTAAAGAATAGAGGTAGACGACAATTTTGACAAAGCAATTGGGATTGCTACCACGAGAACCCTAGAAGTAGGTTTGGTGAGAGAGGCAGCGATAGACACCGACCTTAAAATCCTCGAGCATGACGAAATCGCTGTTCATAGAATTCAACAAAACAGGGGCAGCTCAGCTCCGATGTGGACGCAGTGAGAGAATTTAAAATTCTGAAAATGGAAAAAATTTTAAAAAATAGAAAAGGAATCTGTTGCTGAAAAGAAAAGACAGAGAAAGTTGTAGCAGTAAACTGAAATGGTTGGAGGGAAGTGGCAGAGAAGAAGGTTTTGTTTTGGGTTGCTAAAAGTGGAAAGACGGTTTTCCTAGCCGTTTTCACCCTTTGTACGGCGTTCTTCACTATGTGAGCTCATTCGTCTCTTCCGTTTTAGATCCCAATTTTTTTATCAATATAAACTAATTAAATATCTCCAATCGATATTTTTAATCTGGTTTTGCTTCAATCTCGCTGTTTAATATGAATTTTAGTGTACAAAATCTATATTCTTATTTTATTTTTAATTATTTTTTAAAATTATAAAGATTAATAATAATTATGGAGTTTTAAACAATTCTTTTAACAGCCGCATTTTATTTAAATGTCAACACCTGTTAAAATTATATAAATATTATTAAAGTTTACCATTATATTAAAGTCGGTTGAATCAAGTAATAATTAAATTACAACGCTTAAATTAATGATTATAACAAGCCTTTTATCCAAAAACTATGATTTAGTTTAAGTAATAAATAGTATATGAAAGTTATTTCACTGCTTATTTGGAAGTAAATAAAAAAGTTATATAAATTCAATATATAATTCATATTTAGTATATATTTGTCCTATTACAAAATCTCGCTCAGTTAGTTAAATAGGTGTTCAAGTTATTGTATAATTTCTTACATATGTTGAATTCTTACAGATAAAAAAATGTTCATTTTATTTTAAACATAAGAGTAAATTTTCAAACCAAGTGAAAAAAAAATGTTTTTTTATTATAAAAGAATTAAGACATGTTTATATGACTTATGCTAACTATTTATTAAATTGTTTTAATTGAAAATTTTATTCATAACATTTATTATGGAATTAAAAATTCATAGGGATATATTTTAAAAAGTTATATTAATCTGAAAAATTTGTTTTATATCTTGTGTGTATTAAATTGATGCAACATGTATTTCTTAAAATACATGCAAATAAATTATTCAACACGCGTAATCAATGTGATATAAAATTTTAACTTGAGATTCTACAATTGCGTCAATTAAAATTATATTATGCAAAAAATATTACTAATGGTACACTAGTTTACGTAAGTTGTACTTAGTTCATTTCACTTCGTTGCTAAATAGATTATAGAATGTTCATCCGAATTGAAAGTTGAATGCAAGAAGATCTTTACTTTACTTTTAATTTAATCAAATTTATTAAAGTTCTTACTTTATAATAATGTGGTAGATAGAGGATCGTATCATAATAATATATAATTTTTTTTTAAAGTGCATAAATGAATTTCTGTTTTGACTTTTTTAATTATGACCAGAAGGCATCTTAAGTCAACTTGTAATAATTTTAAACTAAATTTCTGCTCAAACTATTTTAATTGCGTATATTACATTAACTCTGTATAATTATTACTTAATTTCACTCTTCATCACGAAATCCACTTTAAGATGTTCGTTCAAATTGTGTGTAAGAAAAAAAAATTTAAAAATTCAATACAAGATCCTTTTGAAATTTTCAATATCTTCACAAAGTTGAAAGTTAATTATCGATGAGGTGATTATGCTTACAAAATGCCCTTTTTTTTCATTCTGCATTATGAGGGTGCATGTGATGTTGAAATTAATGCATTTTTATAATGTTTTTTTGGTAAACATCAGTATCTTAAGGCGTAAATGTTTGATAGAAAGAAGCTTCGTGTTTGAAGAAGCTTTGAATATCGGCTATGGGACTTGACATGTTGGGATTCACAATTACGGGATTAGGTTTGATTTTATTTTGGGATTTTATATCTCATTGAGCTAATAAAGAATGGTCTTCTTTATTTTCTGATTTTTTTTCAGATATATATATATATATATATATATATATATATATATATATATTTTTATTATATTCAAAGAAGTATCTTCATTACTCAACTCCAACGCCATTGACTAACGATACAAGGTAATTTGATATAGATATATTTGTATTTATTTGAAAAACTTTAACTTCTCGTGCGTGTCAAATTAGTTAAATATCTTATATTTTTTTATGTTTTTGAGACCATTCATATATTAAAGAAAACTGTGTTTGTTTTGTCGCGGAATTTTGTCAGGTAAATGACAATTACAATAGTGTAAGCGAGATTATTTTTTACTTAATGTGTTGTGATCAACTTTATGAAACAACAAAACAAATTCGTGACAAAAGAAATTGACATTTTCACAGTATTTTTGGTATATTTATTGTTTTTCCAAACATTATGTTACATGAATTTTTACATTAATTAACAAAAAATAAATAATGGTTTACTTTGAATACTAGGGTTATAAAATATAAATATTTAATGTTTAATGGTTAATGTTATAAAGTATTATTCCTCTACAAAAAAAAATATATATTTTCTTTTGTATTCTCTGATAATAATTTTTTTTCTCCACTATACTTCTCTTATATTTCTAATGAAGAGGTATAGGATTATTTGATCGAATTTTTTATTTAAGTAAACTTTAATTTCGTTTTATATCTTGAATTGGTTATGATTGTTTTGATTATTTCTAATGTGGTAAAAGAAATATGGTTTTTTGTTAGTTTAATTTCGTAGTGATATAATGTGTTTATTTTTTGAAACAAAATTGTTGAAACAAGTTAGAAATTCTTAATTCTTAATTTTTATGTTTTTTTTTTAATATTTTTGGTTGAATTAACTTTGGTTAATTGGATATTTGATTATAAATAAGTTAGAATTTTGGTTTTGGATTAATTAAATGAAATTGAGATGTAATTATTTTAGGGTAGATTGATTACTGAATTGTTTAATTATGTGACGAAAGTGATTATTTTGTGTTAAAATACTTTTGTTATTTATAAATGTTGAGTTTGATTTCCCATTGAATAAAAAACATGTGATGAGTTATATGTCTTGAAAAAATGTTTTGAATTTAAATAAATTTGGTCTTGACTAAATTGGAATGAAATGTTTAATGATATTTATTTAAATTATTTAAATGATGTATTGTTCGTTTATTCAATAGTGTAACAATATATTATTTATTGTTAAAGTAATAACATGTTAGTTAATGATATTATGATATTGTATAATGCTCAAATCATAAAGTAGGAACTTGATTGAGAATAAAGTTGTAACATTTAAAAAAAAAACAGTATTGCTTAAGTGTTGAAAT